>Ga0131853_10012351_pt1 | contig 15641 bp, 10 predicted proteins | sample TergutLab28metaG_FD_92764 | JGI IMG/M metagenome (GOLD analysis project Ga0131853, IMG submission 92764) | Labiotermes labralis P1 segment gut microbial communities from Petit-Saut dam, French Guiana - Lab288 P1 (version 2) (version 2) | ecosystem: Host-associated > Arthropoda: Insects >...
ACCACAAGACCAGTGGGAAGACCAAGAACCAGATGGGCGGATGTGGTCCAGAGGGATGCATTACAACTGCTGGGGATAAGAGGATGGAGGAGAAGAGCTGAAAATAGGGATGAATGGAGGCGTTTTATGAGGGAGGCCAAGGCCCGGAAGGGGCTGTAGCGCCATGTATGGGCGGATGACCGTAACGAATACTAACGAAAAACCTAACTAAGCAACCAGCCAATCAACAAACCAACATCCACTCGCGAGCTGCGCTACGATGGATAGCACCTCTGTTTTCATTTTATGACAGCCTCTTGTTTAAATTTCATCCCAGATATAACTGTCGTAAATATTTAGTGGTTTCCTTCATTAATCCAGCCAAATTACGAATAATGCCCCCAAAAGAGCATTACAACCCCTGCGGCATGCAACTCAATTTACTGACTGACAGCATTATTACAAATAACGCTTAGTAACAACAGCAACTTGAATCCACTCCACCCGTTCGTAATCTATTTCATTAACGCCCGTCTACACCAAGGTCTCCCTAGTGGCATCTATCTAGAGATAATCCCCACCAAAATTTTAGGCATCCATCACTTCCACCCGTTCTACATGTCTATTCCATCTAACTACCTTTACTGGATCCCCCTAATAATACTCGATAAAGATAAAATTATAGAGATATTTGTCACCAGCTTGTTTCCCAGAATCTGATTACTTCCTGTCTTGCAGGTCAATATATTCTCCGCTACACTCTGTTAATGCGGCGAAAGTCTAGTTTCTGATCACGTGGGACGCAGCACCGCGCAGTCTGGTCCTCTTGGAGAAAGATGCAGCAGGTTCCCGCAAAGCGTCGTAAAACAACTACACGGACACGCAATGTCGGAACTCAGAAAACTCTCCACCTTAGTTCTTTAAAGTGACAGATAAATTTTCGCGCTCAACACAACAGTTCTGTGTTTGTGTATTTTAATACCGAGGAGTTGGGATGGGAAACGGGAAGACCAGAAACTGGGAACAGAGCGAAACAAGCAGTGGCGTTCATTATTTTACTTCACTGACAACAAGTAATCTGCTCAAGCAGCAAAACTTCTGCGACGAAGCAATCTTGCACACGTAAACAGGCGGTGCAGAGTCTAGACGCCGTCTGTTTAGTTCCAGAACGCTTTGCTTTAACAAAGCTACTTCCAGTGCCTTGAGACATAGTATCTATTGTTCCCAATAAAGACACACGTACTAATGCATTCCCAAACCTGCAACGTTTTACATTGTATGATCATTCCCCCAGGCTTCTCTTCTGATCTGGAGCATTTGCCAAGTTCTGAGAAGCCATTTCCACACGTGCGTTCGAGAACCTTTCATTTTGGATCCAGCAGACAGTATAAGTAACTGAACATACGTCCCATGCATGCAACACTCTGAAGATGGCACTAGCAATTATTAATTCTTTACTTACATGATAGATCTCAAAGAACTCACAGCGGGATCCTGAAAAAAATTTTACCCAGACAAAGTCTAGTTGTACCTTACAGTCAACTCGGTACATGCAGAGACGCGGTGTCATGGCGCAGAAGTCGAGTGCTAAAACCTAATGTGACAGATCATCACAAGTTAATGGAATTACAGGGCCTTCAACAGAACAATGTGAAGTAGTACGAAGGTAGTAATTAACGTAGAGGGAAACATGCTAAGAAACCGAATGATTTATGAAATTGCACAGTTTGATGGCATGGTAAATAACAAAGGCTGCGTAGAAGATGGAGGAATGCCTGTTGCAATTAATCTGATGCGACGAGGAACATTGATGGAAGCAACCGCTGTGTGTTATTTTCATAATTAAAGCTTCCTCAAGTCTTTGATTGTTTGATTTATTGCCTCTTGAACTGCGTATCATCCACCCTCACAAATATTAAATGAGGCACAACAAGTAAGGGAAACAGGATGTCACAGGACAAAGACAACCGGTTGAATTTCAAGCGAGATCGGAGATCTTTCTCTTCGCCCAGATTTAGTCCAACCCCACCAGCCTCCCTCAAATAGGTATACAAAATTATTTACCAAGGAACAACGAAGACGACATCAACAACGAGTTGAGCTGTAACTTCAAGCGTCCAAACGTCTTCATGGCGCGCTGCATAACAAAGTAAAGTGGCAACAAAAACAGATCTCAGTGGATGGCTGCAGCAATGGCATGACGGGTGTGTACCTCGACCGAGACTGTGGAATTCTCCAGTTTAGTCTACTTTCATCCCAGGAAAAGGCAAGGCGCAAGACATATACAATTACCATGCTATCAGCGTATATGCCCCTCGTTAAAGTAGTGAAGATCGATTTTCACGAAATTTAGATAGACCGTCACACATTAGAACTTCCTACTAACGACGATAACAAACATGGAAACTGTACAACACTGTGAGCTACAGCTATCAAGTGACCAAGAAACCCCTACTTCAGTTTTAATTAGAAACAGCAGCAGGCCAGATGATCTAATCCGTGACAGCAGTGGCACAGAAACAGAAACGGTAAGTGTAAGATATAACTGATCACAATGCTAAAGCGATCACAGTCGTGTACGGTCTCCGGCCGCTCGAAGACTGGAACTGTAGGCTCGAATCGGGACCGAAGAACGTAAGTCCGCATTTACCTCTGGTGCACTGTTCTGCTAGACACGGGCCTTGCGGCCGATCGAACTCCCGTCTCAGCCTCAGTAAGTGTACAAGCATGCCCAACTTCAGTAAACCAGCAATCTATCCTTCAAACTGCACAAAAGGGGAAGAAAGTCTATCAAAATAACAACGCTAAGAAGTGACCGCCCTCGAAACCTAGGAAAATGGGATCGTGCATTTTCCTCTCCATGCGAAACAGGTTTTATACAATGAAAATGGTTGTCGATGTGCTGGTGGTACTGTGCTAAAGACAGACAGAGAGAGAGAGAGAGAGACAGACAGACAGAGATGATTATGCTACCTTGCCAGCCACATGACTGCCCGAAACAACTGCAAATTAGTAATACTGCACCCCCGTTTTCCACTAAGCAGGCAGATGCAGACTTTTATTCGGGAAGTACCCGGTTGGAACCTTTGCAGGGACTCCGGCAACCCTGACAGGTTTTCCGCGGATTTCCTTGATTCCTGTAGGCGAATGCCGAAACAGTGATTCGGTTAGGCCACAACACCTTGCATCAAATTCCTGTCCAATTGGTCCGTCACCAGTCATTCTAGGACAGACAACAGGGAGTCTGAGACACAGCAGCTTCGTATAACACATCACAAATCAAATATCCTAACTGATTATTAATTTACTGGTATGGCTGTCCCTATGATAGGCACTGAGGTAGACTACTGAAAAGAAAGGTGTCCTAAGTTCTTGTTCTAATAGTGTGAATCTGTGACAAGCATTGAGCGATAATCCGGTAAGAAAGAAACGGATAGGCCAAGTGACCACTTCACTGGTGAGGCAGGGTATACTAGAGTAAGTGACAGGACATTAACATGGTTTGGTACATCAGAGTTTAACACAATACGTCACTACGTCAGAATATGGTAAATCAAAGGACATTACATTATATTACATCATAATACAATATAGCATAACACAGTATAAGTTGTTTTTAACGTGGAACTGAGAACGGCATAGAAGATGACGTCATGGATCGCTGTGTAGCTGTAAATGGGTGTAGAGATAATACGATCGGGTTCCGAGTACAGCTGCACAGCCTGTGTCACAGCTTACAATATGTATATATAATATATACACAACATGTATTACATAGCTTATGTACGTGTATGTAAGTACATGCGTAGATGTATACATACATGCATACAGACATATGGCAGAACAATAAGCATAAAATGGCACCGCACGTACCGTACTGTACAGTTAGCACACAATAATGTTACTCGATTACCACCACCACCACCACAAGCACCACCACAATAACAAGAGTACATGAAACAAGCAGACATCAGGCCATTCTTACAACAAAACTACTATTTTCCACCAAGCAATAACAATTATTGATTTCTCCATTAACAAACTAATGTATTGCAATTTCTAGGTTGGTGAACAATACTTTATGGTTAGTTGGAGGAAAGTTAGCATGAAATCAATATTACGAATTCCAAACACTCATTTACTACGTCTCAGGTATGCATACACATCTACAACTTTACACCGGTTTCCTGCCTTATACACATCTTTTACAGCTATCATCCACAATGTTAACTTTAAGTTGTTACGGATGTAACATGTGAGGAGCACGGAAACATGACGGGTGCTAGGGACATGGGACAAGAAGGAGCTGAGGGAAGTCGTGGCTTCATTAGATCCTTTTCGTGTCACCTTTATACCTGTAATTTACTTCGTATGGATGAATCTTGTGCTACAGGAACGATTGACGCCTTAGGAGAAACGTTTAAAAGGAGAATCAATGACTTTTGCAGCTATACCACAAATATATGTTTATTTTAAAACGCACTGTAATAAGTATTACATATTACATATTCTGAGTGCGTGTTTGTAACCCTAGGTATCCAGCATACAATGCGCATGAGCCATTTTGTCATCTGTGGCCTGTCCGGCTCTACAATATTTTTTTTTCACATCATCTCAGAAAAATCAAGATTGTCGAAAAAAAACCTTTGGTGAACATAAAACGTGTTTTGATTTTCTCCATAACTTTTGTGTGAAACATTTCTCATTTAAAGAGGAACTGAGCGGGATATGATCAAAAATACATGTAAAGTACCCGCAATTCTTGCCCGACTTCAATGAAACTAGAATTTTCTCGACAGATTTCTGAAAAATGCACAAATATTAAATTTTAAGAAAATCCGTCCAGTGGGAGCCGAGTTGTTCAATGCGGACAAACGGACGGACGGAGACATGACGAAGCTAACAGTCGATTTTCGCAATATTTCGAACGCACCCAATAAATTTTCCGGGTCTCGTAGCATGATACACCTTTTAGTGTGACCCGGGTGGCTAAAGTGTTGACCAGCCCCGTTACAGACCAAAGCAGGGTTACTAAGGCAAATGAACATGGGGCACTGGTGGAATTAATCTGACAAGGGAAACCCGAAAAATTCGGAGAATACTTGTCCCAGTGCCACCATCTCCATCACAACTGTCACACGGAAAGCACTGGGAAAGGAACAAGGTCTCCGCGAAGAGAAGACAGTGAATAACTGCTTCGCCTACGTGCCGTGGAAATTACTGCCTGCAATGATCCTTTATCTTCAGCGTGAGATTTCATACGGTTTTACGAACTTGAGGAATTCGCCGTAAACGTGCGGCAACTTCTCTGTCACGACCGTACTGCGGACACTCTAGCTGAAGATGACAGGCGGCAACATGCACAGCGTCTCAACAGACGTACAAGCTGAACTAGTTTGGTGATACAAATTTATTAATTCTTCTGCCCTACAAGAACATGCAATATAATAATAATAATAATAATAATAATAATAATAATATAAACCTTGCAAATATCCGCATTCCTGACTACACGCATGAACTCATTTCACCATATTACAGTCGGCATGTGTGATTGTTCTGCATCTCGCTGTGTTACATGATCATTTGTTCTGCATCTCGCTGTGTTACATGATGATGATGATGATGATGATGATCATCATCATCATCATCACGGTTGTCATCTTAATCTCTCACGTGTTAGGCTTAAATAGACCTATTTCGGCGTCATTTAATAGTCTCTTCAAAGGTCTACCAAGTCGTCTTCGTCCATTTGCTCTATAATTCAGCATTATCTTGGGCATTCTGTTGCTCGTTCTTGTAACATGCTGTTTGACCAACATGATTTGCATCTTCTTAGTTTCCCGTCAGCTGGATCTACCTTCACTCTTCCAAATTGCTTCATTCCTTTGTGGTAAAAAAGTCGGTTTGTGACGAAGTACTTACAACAGAGGTACAGCTTATCTTGCACAAAATTATTTTTTTATTCTTACTGTATATAGATATAATAATCATAACAATAACAACAGATGGTCTTTAACACATGTCTCGACATGAGCAGCAGGTTACCTTCAGGTCTGCAAACAACGTAATGAGGTTTCGATTTTTGAGTTCTGTACTTACATGGCTGATGCTATCAGTACAATGTCAGAACAAGAAATCCGAAAACTCATTACGTTACAGGAAAACCTGAAGATGACCTCCTCAGGTCGAAACATTAAGTGTTAAAAACCATCTATTATTATACTTATCATATCTATACGCAATAGTAATAAAAACAATATTGTGCAGGATAACTTCACGATATGTGAAGTATGAATATATAGTTATCAATTATATTGTTCGCACATATTGACTTTCAGACCCTCTAATGTTCGGCGATTATTTTTATACATGCCCCATAAAAAGTAATCTTTCATCTTTATCAAATTATTTATGTTCCTGCATAACACGAATACGATGAGGATTTAGGTTTAACTTCTTCACAGCCCTTTGAGTGCCTATCTACGCTCCAACTCTTCTAAGATATTCTTCGGGCGACTGCACTGAACACTGATTAACCACGTTCAAGTTCTTCTGCCGTTAACAAGGACAGCCATCCAGCACTCTTACTGTCACAAACGCTACCTCTTTGATGATAACGGACTACTGAAAGTAAAATCGTTTATTCACTTCATGTTGTTTAATCCAGAATTAATTCCAAAATTCGGTTTGGACGATCACACACACGATTTTGAATAACAGTATTGTTCCACCATACACATGGGTTAACACAGGGAATATTTCATGATGGCTCCTTCATCAACAAATCGTTATGAACGATCCTGAGTAGATGCAATTTAACAAACAACAATCTGTGTTTTGAAGTGTACAGTGCTGCCACGTACGTTATTTTGTACGAAATACGTTGGGCTGCCAATGTAACAGGACTTAGCCAGTACATCTTTGGTTGTGCGGCTTTTTGTTCCCACACTATTAATCAGTACCAGCTACACGAATCCCAAAAAATGTATTACATAAAACTGTATCAGGTACTAGGCCTCTGTACTTTTTAGGGTTTCAAGGAGGGGGGGGGGGTAAAAACTCGTTCTTCATAACGTAATTACACCCTGATATGCATCGGAAATAATGAAATGCAAATTAATTATCCTACCGTATCGAATTTTAAAAAATTGATGATTTTTGGGCTAGTACACGGAGAAGTCCATTTAAGGTCTTGTGCACAACAGGCGTCATTACGAATTAGTATGGCTGAAAATGGCCATTTCCCCCGAAGGTACCCTTATCTTTACGTAGGGGTTGGCGTTGCATGGTCAAATGGTCCTGAGAGCTAAGGTGGCGGAAGAGTAGCTACTGGTAGGGCCTTCCATGCCGGACAGGTCGAAGGTGATGCTAAAGACAAATAAAGATACTCTGGTCCTCCAGGTTGGGGGTTGGGCGTGGGGCTACCCCACCTCATAAAATTACGTTCCGTTGAGAAGCTTCTGAAGAAACAAGAGGCTAAGTTCCACCAACGACTGTAGTGCCAGAATAAGAAAAAGAGTAATATGAGCACTACCTGACAAATAACAGTGGAAGTCTCCATTAGTGGATGTCAAAAGATTTGAAAAAGTTCACGGAATACATGGAAAAACCCACTTTAGCCTTATAGAAACCAGGGTTTATTATGGACAAATGTTGATGGAAATTGGAATTTCCCAACAAATTTCTGTGAAAGTCTTTGACATTGCATTTCAACAAAGTCTAGGGAACAGTTTGTGGCATGCAGAGAAGAGTGAATTTATATGCAGTCTTAATGTAAAGGAGAGTTTATAATGGTTCGACATGGTTAAAAACTGGTAATGGGAAACAATTTGTGGTTGGTATCAAATGTGTAATTTTCAAAACATCTGTCCAACTGTATAGGCGCCGACAGGAGGTCACAGAGGGACAGTAAAGAATTGTCACAACGTAACTTTGCAAGAAGGAAATCCGTGAACTTGGCAGGCACAAGAGGCTGGATGATACAGCGAATCATAACGCGAGGAAGAGGAAAAGTCCGCCCGCCTGAGCGCATCTTCAAAAACTGTAAAATAAAGCCATTACAGAGCACGCCGGGAAGAATGGGAAGGCAATGAGTTATAGTTACACGCGTTTAACTCTGATATTAGATGGATGTGAATGGTCAGGTTCATGCTTCGGCCGCTTTACCACCGAGAAAAGAGCCCACGGTACTCAATAAGAAGGCTGTGCCCCACAGCTAGTACGGATGCATTTGAGAAGAGAATGTCTTGGCCCTGTAGGAAATCGAACAAAAACCCGTAGACTAGTCACTATACCGACAGTTCCAGATTAAGAAAAAGGGCTGTCTGCCGCACGCGCGCGCGTGCGCCCACACACACACAAAAGGACGATTCTGCTGGATAAATGCAATATCAGAAGACAATCGGTAACTTGCGAAAAAAAATATCATTGCGATATTTGAAGTTCTCACTGCGATGTTGATGAATGCCAAGGTCTTCTGGGATTTTGAGCCTTGACGCCAAATCCCAGAAGACTTGGTTATTGAAAACATCAGTTGTGGGCGTAATGTATTCCTGACAAATGTCGGAAAACATATACACGAGAAACAGGCACAAACCTAAGATCTCAATGTAATAATCGTAACAACAACAACAATAACAACAACAACATCATGGAACAGAATTTTGAATGCCACTGCTTTCAGATACTGATGCTGACAATTTATGACGCTAAATCCACCTCATATAGCTCATCACCCTTTAATACATTTTACATTTCTATAGCGTAAAGAAAATGAGCCTTAAATAACTATCAATTTCATTTCATTATTTGGCATAAATATTTCAGGTGAAACTGCTGAGATATTATGTTACATGCAATCTTGCATCTGAGGGGAATGAATTTTATAACAACTGGCGAGACTCTGGAACGGAGGGGAACGGACTTGCGCAAACGAATATACAAGGTGAACAAGAAGCTGTTTTAGTCCCTGTGCACTACAGCTGTGACTATCAAAGTAGAAAACTTTAATTGCCAAGTAAGTCTGACCCGTAGTTGGAAAGTGTTGGGTTCGGACCTTGACACGTCTGTCGACTAAACCAACAGATAGGACAGTATCTCGAAATATGCCAAGACGCCATCCTTCCAAATCCCTACCCACTTATCAGCCGCTGATGAACGGATATGTACCATATTCTGCAGCAAAATTAAAGAAAACGGCTTCATTAAATAAATTCCGAATCAGTCTACTTGACGTTACCAGACTTCTAGGCAACTAACGTCCCGCAATTAGGAGACTGGACTTACGCGTATCCTACCATGCTGTTCTGACAGGAAATTCAGAGTACCGTAACACACAGCAACGATAGAAACTTCGTGGAAATGTAACATACTGAAATGTCAGAGACTCCCAATCAACCTAATATGCCGTAATGACGCATAATTCTGGGTATCCTAACATGCCATAATGATGCAGTCTTTTCGATATCCTAATATGTCGCAATGGTACAGACCTCTCAGTATCCTAATAAGCTGTGACGAAAAAAATTCAGGACGTTTCGGACAATTTATGTATTTGTTTATTTATTTGTAGTTTATTTAACGACGCTGCCAGTAACTCAGACTAATATAGGTTCGACAGTGAATTCTATAGAATTTGGAAGGAGACGGGCGTAGCCTAATTTGACGAACTAACCCGTTATAACCCGGGGAAGAGGGTAACTGAGAAAACCCATAGAATCCATGTCAGGATAGTCGATGTTTCGACAGAGACTCGAACTGTGCAATTTCGGAGTGCAAGTCACATGGGCTAACACTTGAGAAAATTTAGATCATGTATGAAGCGAACTTGCTGAGTGTATCACGGACTAAACGTGAGCGAGAGAGTTGAAGGATAAGCAAGTCGTCAGTTGTCACTAGTCGGTTTAGGGTTGCTGTTTTCCAAACCCTGAGATACCTCAGTATTGTGAGTTTCACTGTATGTTGGAACATACTTGACACAATTCCAAAAAGGGACTTCCAGGGATGCTTCCAAGCATGGCAGAAACGCTGGGACCGTTGTATTCGTGCAAAATGGGAGTACTTTGAAGGTGGTGGAGGAATTTAACATCCAAGGTAAGCAAACTTCTTTTTACAAGTACTGTCCTGGAACTTTTGGATACACCCTTGTATAAGCCTTTTAAGTGAATGTTTAAATATTATAAGCGCAGAGGCAACATTTAATATTTGTCCATGCTATACGAGTAGGTTGGGTTACTCAGTCGGTATAGCGACTGACTACGAGCTGGACGGTCCGGGGATCGAATCCCAGTGGAGACGAGATTTTCCGCCCGTCCAGACCGGCTCTGGGACCCACCCACCCTCCTGTAAAATGGGTACCGGGTCTTTCCCGGGGGTAAATTGCGGCCAGAGCGTGCTGCTGACCACTCACCCCCTTCTAGTGCCGCGGTCATGGAAGAGTAGAGCTATACCTCTACCCACCCTCTGGGCCACACCGGGCCTGTAACGGGAAAACTTTACCTTTACCATGCTATACGAACGAGGTTAAGTATGGACTCTTACTTCCTTGTATTACGTTTGACAATGTAGCTGGCATTAGCACTGAATAAAGAAACCTGCACCGCCATCTTTATCTGCAGCACGCGAAATCGCAAACTGAATATGTAATTTACCAAGAAAAAAATTAAAAAAAAAACACAAAGGTCTTTCTGCTTAAAATCAGGGCATAACGTGGGTTAACACACATATGACACAAAAGACTAGGCGGAATCAGTACAAATTCGAAAAATCAAACCCGGTCGAACAAGGCTCGCAATAATTACATCCCGACGCTCGCATGACGTGTTTTGACTGCGCTCCGTTCACAATGTATTCCGCCGTCGGGAAATGCAGCCACAGACCATACGCACTGCGAATGGTCTGTACCGACCTCACAAGACAAACATGCACACGGCACGTAACAAAAGGCACCGACCCTCTATGTTGAAAGGGTGGTAAAGGGTTTTGTTTCACTTTCAGGGAAGGACTTTTAGAAAGACGAGGCATCCTGTTCATTCGCTGTGCGACCACAAAGCAATACTACGACACAAAACAGAATAAACACAGGCATCATCATGATCATGTTATTGTAGATGATGATGATGATGACGGAGCCCAAACCAGCCCCAGGTGCCCGCTCGGCCATTGACGAGCCACCGGCTTATTTATGTATGCTAATTCCATTCCCTGTGCCACTGTAGGCTATTCCAGTCTCCCCTACAGGTCGACACCACGTGCAGCAAGACAGACATACGAGCAATGTCAGAGTAACTCAAACTGCAGCTACAATAAACAATTCGGTTGATGTAAACAGTTTATACAAACACAGCACAGGATTAAATATGGGGATTCGAGGTGCCTAAGTTAATGCTTTTATTCTGTACTTTATATCATATTATACATTCTTTTTTCAAAAAAATTTCTAAGTACTGTGACCTGAACAGAATATATATCTTTGTTGAATCAAAAAGGATCAGTTCACCGGATGTACTCTGTGGTGTGGTATCGTAGGTGTTGTATACATACTCACAGCATTTTTTCTGGGGGGCAAACGCAAAGAAAACATGCATTAAAAGCACTTTGGCATTTGGCTTCTGAAGCTTGTACTACTAGCCGATGTGTTTCAAGCATTACATTTTTCCGTCCGCGTTACGTAGCGTTAATTATACAGCCTTGTATTGATCGATTCAGAAGGTTATAAGGTATGGGAATAACGACTGGCTTATTTACTGGTTCTAGTTTTAACAGGTAACTGCATATAACGTTGCCTTTCAATACGCCATTACTGCCTCCTGGAGAGTAGGCTACATTTCTGTCACATTCGATGCGATATTCCTGTACTCTGCAAGTCATACAGCACTCCTGCAACACTGAAGTAGCAATGAATCACAGTTCCACGTATCACGCAATTCATTATAATAATCACACCCCAACGAGCCTATTTTCCTAAAAGTGTCTGGATTCAATGACAAAAATTCATAATAATTTACGTATCTGCTGGGTTCCCAGTTCGATTCCCGACTGAGAGGTTTTCATGTTTCCACGTCACATGGCACCGTCAGATGTCCAGCGCTAATTTAAAACTGGTGATGGGATTGTCCTAAGCCCTGTCTGATAAAGTGTAAACAAAAAGAATGTATGTCGGTCCAAATGTTTCATCTCCGAAACTACTCCACTAACTTCGAGGAAGTGAATCACTGGTGTCCACCACGAAAGCTATGGAATTAATTTCAAGTTGGTGTGTACAGGTCATTTACAGTGAGCATTTTACACGAAGCCCTGGTTAAGAGGCTGAGAATGAATGGATCTATACCTCTACTCCTTGTACATGCTTTCACGGCGTGGACAAGGAAAACTTGAATTTCATGGTATTATTTTGAATGTGCAGGGAATACGTCTTTAAATTCATATGCCATTCGAAATCCATTCGTTTACGAACTGTTACTTTAACAGCACTGGCTATAACTCGGACTGGATCTAAACAGCGTTCAGTGGCAGAATAATTACACATGAACTGCAAATGATGGCGCAGGAGAAGGTCGTAGCATAATTTGAAGTACATTCTTGGATAAAATGGGGGAAAGAAACGAAAACTTCGTCTGCATAGCTGTCTCTGGGCTGAAATTTAAATTCGGCCAGGTTCGGTTATGTAGGCCTATTCATACTATTAGGTGCCTCACAACACGGCTTTGCGAGTAAACTGGTTCTTTAGATATGATCCAAAGAACTACTGAAGGACGAACAAACACCCAGAGAGTTTAGAAACAGACACTTAAGCCTAATTCTGCACAGTTCATGATGATGACGACGACGATGATGATGATAATGAAAATTATGCAAGAAGAGGGTTAAATGTCACAGCCAAGGGCAGCAGCATGGAGACATCTTTCTGTTTACTTCTTTAATCAATTGCTTCCTAGATATTCTGTTTATACACGACCTCTCCACACATTGCCCTTAGCACCCAGGCTTCAAAGCTCGCCTTTCATCGCTTTAAATAGACTGAAAATTTCTCTTTGCATAAATTCTATACCAAGACGCATCTATCCCCGCTGGGCATTGTTCCTGAGAACTTCCCAGAACTTCTGAATTTAATATATTTTCAGAGTGTGTCTACTTTCTGCACAAAGTGCTTCCATCCGAATAATATCGGTCCCCTTTGTTTTCTACCCGCCATGGGGAACAAAGAGGAGACTCCGACCTGCGATGGCAGGGCTTCTCAACCGAGGGCACGGCGTACTTTATTTATGACTAATTCCATGGAGCAGGGATCTTAAAAACCTAGCAGCCACTTAGGTGGTGACGGAACGTCTTGTCTTTTGAGGAACTTGAAGGTTACACGTCTTGTGTAATGTTTCATAAGAACCTGAAGGACAACCTCCCGTCGGCTGTTCGCAAACACTCATTACACCAATACTCATATCTACCCTTCCATATCTATGAGACTTGTCCTTCGCCGAGACCTGCAGACGTACCGTGTAGTGGTCAGAATGGACCCATTTAAGTTAACAGCTCTTATCATATGTCACTTGTTCTGACGGTTACCTGTTACTTGGTGCACAGTAAGAACATACGATTCAAAGATCATAAAGAAATACAACGCAAAATGCGATACGCTGTGCAGTGAGAGGACTGAACTTCATGTAGTGCGGGGTCACGTACCGAAATCTAATAAAACACTAAGTGAAGAAGGCAACAATGCAAAACAGAATTTTAAGAGCCGGCAGTAAAAACACAAGTATCACTTTTATGCCCCCCCCCCTCTCCAAGTAACTGTACGTCTACACACACGCATGCAAGGAGCAAGTAATATAATAGCAACTCCACAAGATACGTAATAAAATGAGGACTTCGTAAAATCAACAGCAGCAACAGAAGACTGTTGAGAATAGCTTGAAAAATTCGTTTCAACCATTACAAAAATTTATCTTAGTAATTAACCAACTTGATGCACAAATTTTTTTTGTTTTAACATAAGTTTATTTCATGCCTCTATATGTTTCGAGCACATGTGCTCAGCATCAGGAGGTCAAAATTGTATTATACCGCATCTGGTATCATCACACCTATAGGTGGCCGTCCGGTGCATCAAGTTGTTTAATTACAAAGACAAATATACTGAGATGCACGGTCAGTAAAACATAAAAAAAATTACAAAAATGTTCCTATATTTTTAAAATTTCTGTTTAAAAAATGGATTTAACGTGCTGAGAAATCTAAAACCGATAGAAAGCAATCAATTTTTTTTCTCAGTTCCAGTGGCGGATGTGTAACGCATGGGGTTTAAGACGCGTCGTCAGTTCAGTTCCTCCAAAAGTTTCGACCCACTTTTTGTGACATCTTCATACGAATTCAATATGAACAGAAATATCTGGAGACAGGCTCTTCAGACGTCAACAAAAGAAAGGGCTGAAATACGAAAGCAAATCTCGCGGGCCAAGGCAGGGGAACAAGTAAAGTGAAACGAAATGCTTCAAGATCTTGTCCATTTCCGTTATTTGGCATTAGCGAATGGAGAAACATCTGCTGTTACTTCCAGATGGTGTGATGAAATTGTCTGCTTCAAATTACATCACTTCTTCTACCCTCTGAACTTCAAAGACAACGCACGGTTTCCACTCTGGAACACGTATTAATAATTCCTATTGAAATGACACTGCCATATAATAATTCTATGAAAGTATGGAAGTGCACGTCTCCAAACGAGGTATCACGTTTAGTAGCGGGTACGGTTTAGTGCCGAGTACTTATTTTGTGCTTGACTTTAACTCTCTTCTGTTGTACATAAAGACTAACGCTGCTTTTCACGTATTTTTGTACATGTATTAACCTCTATCTATATTACGTACTTTTAATGCAACCAAGCAATGTAAAGACGGCAAATTTTAACATTTATAATGCGTGAAAAGTGCATGGCGTAAGGCTTATTCTCAGTACAATGATGTACAGATCGCCAAGCTCAAAGAGGGGATTTGCCGTTTGCATTCTGTACGTCCTTTCCTGTACACCGTTTACAAGAGGATATTTTTCTGAGACACATTCGGTCACTTGATATGTTTTATATGGCCGACTTCTCACAATTCTGCAAAAATCGCTCTGTGATTAAGGATGATAACAGAACTGCGGCTTCAACTCCGCAGTAAGTCTCTGGGATTTATATTTTCAAAGACATATTATACTTTAAAAGGACTTCTGCAGTCCAACGTACTTATATCACTATGCACAGCACGGACTCCGCATGACATCATACAAAAGAAAACGTGTAAACTCAAAGGCTGAGTAATTTCAATGAGGATACAAGAGATTTTTTTAATACTCTGAAAAAGACCATAAATACATCTAAATATAAAGGACTTAGTGATGTCATCGCTAAAGAATACGGCAAAATTGTGATCAAAAGTAATAAACGAAGACAAAGAGTAGAGTATACTCCAGCGAGCAGTTTGGAATATATACAGGGTGTCCCATGAGGAATGTGCCAGACTTCGGGAGAGTGTTCCTTATGTTAAAGTATACCGATGTAACCCAAAACACCTATATCCAAAGTTGAACGGTTACGGAGATAATGGCCAGAGAAGTTTGAAAATTTGACAGCTGTTACACACTTATTGATTACCAAATACATATTAAAACTGGCAGGAATA
>Ga0131853_10012352_pt1 | contig 15639 bp, 13 predicted proteins | sample TergutLab28metaG_FD_92764 | JGI IMG/M metagenome (GOLD analysis project Ga0131853, IMG submission 92764) | Labiotermes labralis P1 segment gut microbial communities from Petit-Saut dam, French Guiana - Lab288 P1 (version 2) (version 2) | ecosystem: Host-associated > Arthropoda: Insects >...
CACTTACTTTTCTTGCTCCGCCAAGAAAAGTAAGCAAAAGAAGGCGGCTGGGGGGAGGACCAGTATTGCTTCACTCACTGAAGGGCGTTCGCTTCGCATACAACTCCCCCCAGACCCCCCACTATTGATACCCCTCCGCCGGGGGCGGATGTGTGTAGGTTTCGTTTAGCGCAGCCAACTGCAGTGGATTCTCATCGCAGCTGCGCATTTGTTGGATCGATTATTGGCAGCTCAGGCAGACGAAGTCCTTCCGACAGCCCCTCTACTACCGCCCTTGACCTTTGCGCAAACGTAACCAATACGGAACCGCAGCTTTCCGTGCTCACAAAACGGTGCCTCTACCCACTAAAAACCTTCCGCTCTTGCAGACGAATACAACTACCACACAACCTACCAATCCCCACAAACCCGCCCTTGACCCACCAGTGGGGGGTCTGGGGGGAGTTGTATGCGTAGCTCCGCCCTTTGGAGCGTAGCAATACCGGTCCTCCCCCCAGCCGCATTTTTTGCATACTTTTTTGTGCGGAAGCAAAAAAGTATGTGCCCCCGCGGCACGAGCGGCACCTTATTCCCTGCCCGCAGGCAGAATCAAAATTGGGACCTTGACCTTAGAATACATCGACCTATAAAAGCCAACGCTTTTTATCCACTCCCAAATCGAACCCGCCCATAGCAATTCTAAGGCTTTCGACAATAATTCCATCAGTTATACAAAAATATCTTGACATCTCGGGAGTTTTAGGGTAGACTGTCAAATACAGCAACTTCCAGGTGCGCCGCCAAGGTGGGGCAAGGGCGTTGGTTCTGAAGTACATGCCGCTTTGCGGCCTCCTACTTACAGCTTGGGTCAAGTTTGCGGTTTCCCGCTCTGTGGGGACGTAGCGTTGAGGCCTTGTGTTCATATTTACAAAGCTGGGCGGGTCTATCCTGCCGTGTTTTCTTGTGGTTTTGCGGCAACCTTACCGCAAGAGGGTACTTAATGCGCGAAGAATTTTTCGCGCCTATTGGGCCGTTGCCTTGTGAACACAGGCTCTAAAATCCAGGTTTTCAGCCGGGTTGGCTGTCAATAATGCCCTTGGCAAAAGGCGGGCGTCCCCCAAAGGCGGGGCCTTGGCGTTTTTCTATCCACGGGTAAAACTAGTTGTAGGAGAGGTAGCAAAATGTACTCAGACAAAGAATTAAACTGCAAAGAATGTGGCGCCCAGTTCGTCTTCACTGCCGGCGAGCAGGAGTTTTACAACGAGCGCGGTTTTGTAAACGAGCCGCAACGCTGTAAGGGCTGCCGGGACCAACGCAAGAGCAACGCAAGAGCCGAGCGCGAGATGTTCACAGCACAGTGCGCGGCCTGTGGAGCCGAGGCCAAAGTGCCGTTCCGCCCGCGGGAGGATAGGCCGGTATATTGCAGCGACTGCTTTGCCAAAGAAAAAGAAGCACAGGGGTAATTCGTGCTGCCCTGCACACTCAGTAATGTATCACAAAGGGATTAAGAACAAGAGTCGTCGCTTTAACAGCGGCGGCTCTTTTTTTAAACTTTGGAAATAGTAAAGCGCAGTTAAAAAAGCAGCGGGACGTTTGGTACGTCCCGCTGCGCTGTTTATTTGAGTGTTCGTGGTTAGAGTGCCTATCTAATGAATGTCGGGCGGTAAGGGTCTGGCTTTACCTGCCGGTAGAGCACCCCGCAAATAAAGCCCGCCATGCAGACAGCGGCAACAATACCGGCTATCCACATCTCCCGCAAGGTGAAAGCGTCCATGGCCCCGTAGAGCATATACAACGGTCGGTAGGTAAACGCCCCCGCCGCATGGTCGAGAATAGCGTAGCTGAGCGAACCAAGTGAGCCGAAAAACTCGCCCACAACCGCGGCGATGAGCAGGGCGTTAACCCCGGAGTAAAGCATGATAAAGGCAAGGGTTCCGCGCGGGTGGTTGTAGGCGGCCATGCTGGTGTTAAGCGCCCACCCAAACAGCATAAAGAACCCAAAGAACCACTGGGCAGTCTGTCCCAGAGCTCCCTGATGCATAAGGAGATACGCCGACAAAATAGCCGGCGCCCAAAAAATGAGGTACCGAATAAGATACTTGCGCATAGCTTATCCAACTCCTAATTACAGATGTAGGTGGCGAGACGCAGGACGATTCCCGCCTCATGTTCTTTTATACCCTACATCCATTATGCCCCTTAATTACCAAAAAAATCCACGAAAAGCGCAGAGATGGTTGCGTTTGTCTCTACCCCTCCTGGGGCACCCCTTTCATCAAGAGCGATATCCGCTTTTTGCCGGGGTCTACCTCCAGCACTTTTACTTTGACCACCTGCCCAACCTTGACAACATCCAGCGGGTGCTTTATAAACCGGTCGGCCAGGCGGGAGATGTGCACCAGCCCGTCCTGGTGGACGCCTATGTCCACAAAGGCCCCAAAGTCGGTGATATTGCGCACCGTGCCCGAGAGCACCATTTCCGGCTCGAGGTCTTCCATCGAAAGGATATCGTGGCGGAGCAGCGGGGGCGGCAGCTCGTCCCGGGGGTCGCGCCCCGGCTTTAGCAGCTCGTCGATAATGTCTTTCATGGTAGGTTCACCCACTCCGGCTGTGGCGGCAAGGCTGCTCAGCCCGGCTTTGCCCACCCGGCCTCGAAGGTCGGTAAGTCCGCCGCTTTCCACATCGGCCAGGCTGAAGTTGCAGGCCGCAAGCAGCGACTTTGCCGCTTTGTAGCTTTCCGGGTGGACGCCGGTGTTGTCGAGTATATTCTCCGCACCCTTGACCCGCAGGAAACCGGCGCATTGCTCGAAGGCCTTCTTGCCCAGCTTGGGCACCTTGAGCAGCCCCGCACGTCCTGCGAATGGGCCGTTCTCTTCCCGGTAGGTTACAATGTTTTTAGCTACCGTTTTGTTCACGCCGGAAACATACGAGAGCAGGCTGTGGGAAGCGGTGTTGAGGTCGACGCCCACGTTGTTTACACAATCTTCAACCACCCCGCCTAAAGAGTCGTCCAGCTTTTGGGGGGGCATGTCGTGCTGGTACTGGCCGACACCTATGGCTTTTGGGTCGATTTTAACAAGCTCGGCCAGTGGGTCTTGGATTCGCCGGGCGATAGAAACCGCGCTGCGCAGGCTAACGTCAAATTCCGGGAACTCCTCGGCCGCCAATTTAGAAGCCGAATAGACCGAAGCCCCGGCCTCACTGACCACCATATAACTCAACTTGCACTCGGGCAGCTCACCGATAAGCTGAGCTACAAAGCGCTCACTCTCGCCGCTTGCGGTGCCGTTGCCGATGGACATAACGCTCACCCCGTGCTTTTTTATCAGCCCGGTGAGCACCTTCTTGGCCTCGTCGATTTTGTTCTGGGGCGGGGTGGGGTAGACGACTGTGGTTGCCAGCACCTTGCCGGTGGCGTCCACTACCGCGATTTTGCAGCCGGTTCGGTAGGCCGGGTCCAGCCCCAGCACCACCCGGTCTTTTAGCGGGGGCTGCATCAGCAGTTGCTCCAAGTTGGCCTTGAAGACGTCGATTGCGCCTAGCGCCGCCCGCTCGCTGAGCATACTGCGCAGCTCGTTTTCCAGCGAGGGGAAGAGTAGCCGCGAAAAGCCATCCTCCAACGCCTCTACCAGCACCTCTCGTGCGGGGGAAGGTCCCTCCAGCATAGCGTCGTAGATAAACCCCATGCACTCGTCCTTCTCGGCTAGCAGCCCCACTTTGAGAAATCCCTCACGCTCCCCGCGGTTGATAGCCAACACCCGATGGCCGGGCAGTTTGGCGTAAGGCTCCTGGTAGTCGTAATACATTGAGTATACACTGTCGTCGGTAGTGGTGGCGGTTGTCTTAACCTGCGCGGCTCTGCCAAGGTACTCGCGCAGCTTGCCGCGAATCTCGGCGCTGTCGCTCATCTCTTCGGCCACAATATCCTTGGCACCATCAAGTGCGCTCTGGGCATCGGGTACGCCTTTCTCTTCGTCTATGTAGTCCACAGCCAATTCAAGTGGGGCGGGCATATTTTTCTCTTGGTTAAGCAGCGCTTGCGCTAAAGGCTCAAGCCCGCGTTCCCGGGCTACTGAAGCTCTTGTTTTTCGCTTGGGTTTATACGGACGGTATAAATCTTCGACCTCGGCCAAAGTGGTTGCCACAGCGATAGCGGCCCGCAGCTCGTCGGTCAGCTTGCCCTGCTGCTCGATAGAGGCGGTAACTTCCTCTTTGCGCTTTAGGAGATTTTGTAGGTAAGCCAGCCGCTCGGAAAGCTCTCGCAGAGTGGTGTCGTCCAGTGAACCGGTCACCTCTTTGCGGTAGCGAGCTATAAATGGGATGGTGGCGCCTTCATCTATCAGGCCCACAGTGTTTTCCACCTGCCAGAGTTCAAGTCCCAGCTCGGTGGCCAGGGTTTGGTTTATTGTCATTGTGTTCACCTCTTGTGGTTGTTAGAAAATAGGAATGGAAATTGGTTCCTTCATTGTAGATTGATTCGCGCGGATTGTCAATGCGCAGGTGCGGGTGGGAGTGGGGAAACGAGTTGATACAGCTGGTGAATTTTGAGTTTGTTCTAAGGCCGAGGCCTTAGAGGTCAAGGTCTTAAGACCTTGACCTTAAAAGACCACGATCTATAAAGCCGACACTTTTTGGCCTCTCCTCATTACTTCAAACTATTAAATGGGCTTAGCGCTAGGTCGGAAAGCCCCACATAAGCAGCTGAGAACTTATCTCTAAACCGAAAGTCATTTACCCCCTGGGCAATGGTGGCGGTACCTGGGCCGCCCTTGTCCAGAGGCAGGATTATGCGCACCGTTGTGCCCTGCCCCTCCCTGGAACTTAGGCTCAAGCGCCCCTCGTGGATTTCGGCGGCCAAGCCAGCTATGGCAAGTCCCAGGCCAACCCCGCGCCTTGCCCTACCAGGGGTGTAAGCGTAGTAGGGGCGGGTAACCTCGTGAAGTATGTTCCCTGGCATTCCCAGCCCCTTGTCGGCTACCGATATAGTCGCGAAATCTCTGGCTTTGTCCGCCCGTAAGCTGATAGAGACGCTGTTACCGGGTTTTGTATAGTACATGGCGTTGTGCAAGATATTGAAGAAGGCGTGTCCAAAGCGTGCAAGGTCTATCTGGGCGAAAAAGTCTCTGTGCGGCACCCTAAAGCTCACCGGTATTTCAATCAACTCCGAAAGTCGAGATATCTCTTCGGCGGCCTCCTGTAAAAAAGAACTTAGGCAGACCGGGCGAGGAGTGAAGTTAAGCAGCTCACTTTGGTAGCGGGCGTACTCGGTTATATTTGTGGCTATGCGCAAAATACGGTAACTGTTGTTGGCAAGCTCGCTCAGTCCGGGTTTTATCCAGCTCATCTGCATAAGGTCGGATCGCAGAACGGTTTTATCCAGAACATCAAACATATCGCTAACCACATCGCGGATGCTATCCGAGATTACCCCGGGCATCTGCGCGCTTTGATAAAAAGTCCCGGCATCGATAGTGCTGTCTGTGCGCAGCAAAATAAGCACTACCCCTGCAAGGTCGCCACCTTCCATAAGAGGGGTGATTTTAAGGCCCACATTGCTAAAGGGTACAAACTCACTGATAGTGCAGCTGCCCTCACGGGCGGCAACATTTAGCAGGTCGGCGAAGTCGTATTCCAAAAATGCTTGGCGCAGCCCTTGGGTATGGGTCAGGTTGGCGTAATAAAGCTGCGCCAGGTCGTTGCTCCAAAGAATTTCCAGGTCTTTGGAGGCAACCACAACAGGCAAGGGGATATCCTTGTATACGAGTACTCGATCCCGGTACTTTTTGAGAAAGTCAAAGTCGTACATTTCCATCCCCCTTGCCGTATTTTCCATATTTTGTATATTTTGTCGAAATTTAGCACATATTGTCGAATACAATTATATCATAAAAATTATATATGCAAAACAGTCCGGTTTTGGGCAATAGTAAGAAAATAGCCGGATAAGTGGCACTGCTGTTGTAGTTTTGACATTTTTGGTATAAAATAGTATCTGAGCAAAAAATTATGAGAAAAAATAGGAGGACAAGCAAATGGCCATCAAAATTGGTATTAACGGCTTTGGCAGAATAGGCAGGCTGGTAATGCGCGCTGCGGCGTCCCAGCCGGAAAAGTACGAGGTAGTCGGGATAAACGACCCCTTTATTGACCTTGAGTACATGGTCTACATGACCAAATACGACAGCATCCATGGCCGGTTTGACGGCGAAGTTTCCATGGCGGATGGCAAGCTTTTAGTTAATGGCAAAAAAATAAGTGTCTTCGACAAGCGCAGCCCCGAAGAAATTCCCTGGGGAAGTATTGGCGTGGAGTATGTTATTGAATCCACCGGCGTATTTGTAGACCAAGAAAAGGCCGAGCTCCATCTGAAGGGCGGCGCAAAGAAGGTGGTTATCTCTGCCCCCGCCAAAAGCAAAGAGACCCCGACCTTTGTGGTAGGGGTCAATCAAGAAAAATATACAAAAGACATGACTGTGGTATCAAACGCCTCCTGTACCACCAACTGCCTTGCACCGCTGGCCAAGGTCATCAACGACAACTTTGGCATTGTGGAAGGTCTGATGACCACCGTGCACGCTACAACCGCCACCCAAAAGACAGTTGATGGCCCTTCGATGAAAGACTGGCGTGGCGGTCGCGCAGCCGGCGGAAACATCATACCCTCGAGCACGGGCGCAGCTAAAGCCTGCGGGCTGGTTATCCCCGAGCTGAACGGCAAGCTGACCGGTATGGCATTCCGGGTGCCTACTCTGAACGTCTCGGTGGTTGACTTGACCGTTCGCCTGGAGAAAGCCACCAGCTACGAAGAAATCTGCACTAAAATAAAAGAGGCGAGCGCCGGCAAAATGAAGGGCATACTGGGCTACACCGAAGAGATGGTGGTCAGCAGCGATTTTATCGGCGATGCGCGAACTTCTATCTTCGACGCGAAGGCAGGCATCATGCTCAACCCCAACTTCGCCAAGCTTATCAGCTGGTACGACAACGAGTGGGGCTACAGCTGCAAGTGCCTTGACCTTGTGAGCCACATGAATAAAGTGGACAAAGCCTAACAACAAACAAAAGAACGTTGTCAGCGGCGAAAAGCTTCATGCCGCTGGCAACGTTCTTTTTATTTCTCGGCTGACTAAAGACGGCTTCCGCAGCCGGGGCAGTAGGTAAAACCAGGTTCCGCGCGGTGGCCGCACTGGGTGCAGTGCTGGGTCTGGTTGTTCTTTATAAGCTCCAGGTCGTAGTGGCCCAGAGGCCGGCCGGGTTCGCGCTCAAAGTGTTTGCCGGCTTCTTTGCGCAGTGCAAAAACGCTAGCGCAGCTTCCGCAAGTGGCTATGCACTCCCCGCCGAAGGGGATTAGTGGGATAAAAAACAGGCTTACACACTGGCTCTGCTTTACTACGTGCAGCCGCCCGCTTGCCCCGCAGACCGGGCATAGGCCCCCCGCGATGCCCAACTGCTTAAGGCGGGGGCTAATCCCGGCGATGAAAAACATTGAGAACGCTCCTTATTTTAAGATGTCGGCGCTTTGCGGGCTTGCCGCTCGAGGGCGTTTTTGTTGGCGTAGTGGTTGATGATCAACATAAACACCAGCACCGCGCCCCAGAGGATATCCCGGTAGAAGTTGGATATTTGCGCAAACATAGCAAGGGTTGACGAGATCATCTGCAATATCACGACAGCGACCACAATACCGTGGACATTGCCGATGCCGCCCCGGGGGCTTATCCCTCCCATAACCGCGACTAGGACCGCCTGCAAGGTGTACGCCGCGCCAAAGCCTGCCCGCATGGCGTTTGCCTGGGCCATCATGACCAGCCCGGCCACCGCCGCCAGCCCACCCGAAATGGTGTAGGTCTTGATGAGCAGCCAGCCGGTCTTAAGGCCCGCGTAGGCGGCAGCTTTCTCGTTGGTGCCAAGCATATACACCTTGGCGCCAAACGAGGTCTTTGCAAGCAGCAGCCCGACAAAGAGCGCGCAGACCATAAACACAATGAATACAAATGGCAAGAATCCGCCGTAAACAGTGCGTCCCAAGCGGGCAAAGGCGTCCGGCATGCCGCTAAGAGACTGCCCGCCGGTCACAACTATAGCTATCCCCAAAAACAGCTGTTGGGTGCCCAGTGTGGCCAGTATCGGCGGTATGCCAATTCGGGCTATCATAACTCCGTTGAAAGCCCCACAGACCATTCCGGCAATAATGGCCACAAGACAGGCCGCGATTATTACCGCGGCACCCTGATTCTCGGGCGCGACGCTGAACATAACCATAGCAGCGAAAATAGCCGAGAGGTTGGCAACACTGACCACCGAAAGGTCAATGCCGCCGGTAAGCATGGTAAGGCCGATAGCAATGGCCAAAATGCCGTACTCGGGGAACTGGCGCGTTATGGCCACAAAGTTTGGCAGGGTCGGGAAGAGCGCCGGCTGCAAGAACGAGCAAAGCCCAAAGACCACGACCATAATGCCGATTAACCGGAAAAAATTCCTATCCTTTTCGTAGAGGCCAAAAAGCTGTTTCATCTCAGGCCACCTCCTCTGCGACGTCGACCGAGAGCTGCCTGCGACGCTTCATGTAGTGGTAGGCCGAAATGCCGGTGCCTATCAGTATAACTGCTCCGGTGAACACCCGCTGCCAGTAGAGTGGTATCCGCAGCAGTATCAGGCTGGTGTTGACTGTGGTGAGCAGGATAACCCCCAGCATGGTGCCCAGGATGCTGCCCTTCCCGCCGGTGATGCTGACCCCGCCCAGTACACAGGCCGCAATGACTGTGAGTTCCATACCGTCCAGGCTGGTGGGGTTGTAAGTGCGGGTAAGTGAAGCGTGGGTAACTCCGATAAACCCGGCCATAAAGCCGGTAAAACAATAGATAAACATCTGGATTTTGAAGACGCTAAACCCGGCCCGCTCGGCCGAAACACGCTCACCGCCGACGGCGTAAATACCCCGGCCCAGCATTGTTCGCCGCATAACAAACCACGCCACCACCAACAGCGCGATTAAGAAGAGAATTGCAACCGGCATACTGGCCCGAAGGTCGCGCTCGTTGATGGTGTAGAAGAGGTAGGCAAGCCCCAGTTCGTTCATCTGGTCGGGCACCGGGAAGGCTTGGGCGGCCAGCGGGCCGTACTTTATACCCAAGAACAAGCTCATGGTGCCCAGGGTGACAATAAGCGCCGGGAAGTTAAACTTGCCGATAATAACCCCGTTTAGCGACCCCATAGCCAGCCCCAGAATTGCCCCGGCCATCAGCATTATATAGACGCTGCCCTCAAACCCGGACATGCCTGTCACCACAATAAAGCCGGAGAGCGACGCTATGGCCGGGAAAGAAACATCCACCCCGCCGGAGATTATGACCATCATCTGCCCAATGCAGAACATGGCGGGTATAATAAGCGCGCGGGAGAGCCGTATCATATTGTTGCTGGTAAAAAACTGGCCGCCGCTGCGCCACTCGATAAGTACGGCCAGCAGTACCAGCGCCACTATCAGGAAGGTCTCTGTGCGCATGAGGCGTTTACTCTGCAGCATTCCCATTTTCTACCCCTCCTACGGCAACAGTTGCCAGCATTTTGGTTGTGACCTCGCCGATTGGCCAGCCGCCAGCCAAGCGCCCCCCGCGCATTACCAGCACCCTGTGGCAGTTCTCTACCACTTCCGGTAGATCGTCGGAGATCATGATGACGCTCATCCCCTCCTGCGATAGCCCGCGGATGATGCGGTGGATGTCGTACTTAGCGCCGATATCCACCCCCACGGTCGGGCCGTTGAGTATCAGCACCTTGAGCCTGAGTGCCAGCCAGCGGGCCAGTACAACCTTTTGCTGGTTACCGCCGGAAAGCGTCTGCACCGGCAGCTCTGGGAACTTGGCCGCGACGCTTAGGTTTTCAATCCACTTATCCGACTCCTGCCCCAGCTTTTTACCGTCCAAAAAGCCGAAGATATTTGAGAATTCGTCCCACTTAGAGACAAGCATGTTCCGGTTTATCGACTGCAACAGGAACAGCCCTTCGGTCAGGCGGTCTTCGGGTACGTAGCCGATTCCGTGGGCCATGGCGGTGTGCACGCTGTCGATTGCAACCGGCGCGCCATCTATCTCGACTGTACCTTCGTCCGCCTTGCGGTAACCGAACAGCGCCTGGGCAAGCTCGGTACGCCCCGAACCCAGCAGGCCGGTAATGCCCAATATTTCGCCCTTCATCAAGTCGAACGAGATGTCCTTGAATCCATTTTTCAATGACAGATTTTGCACCTGCATCAGCAGCTCGGGGCTTTCAAGCGGGGGCAGCGGCTGAGTGTCGCCGAAGTCCTTGCCGGTCATGTAGTGGGCGAACTTCTTTTGGTCGAGCTCGCTGGTATCCCCGGCCGCGACATTCTCGCCCGAGCGGAAGATTGTGTAGCCCTCCGAAATCTCAAACACTTCGTCCAGCTTGTGGGAAACAAACAGTATGGATATCCCCTGCGCTTGCAGCTGGCGGATAATCTCGAACAGCGCGCCGATTTCCTTAGTGGTGAGGGCGGTGGTCGGCTCGTCCATGATGATGAGCTTGGCGTTGCTGAGCAAGGCACGGCAGATAGCGACCAGCTGCTTGCTGGCCACCGAAAGGTTTTCGACCAGCTCGTGCAAATCAAGAGAGACCTCAATTTTGCTCAGCGCCTCTTTGGCGATTTGCTCAAAGCGCTTCCAGCTGACCACTTTGCGCCCTAGCGAAAGCTCCATGTTGAGCGCGAGGTTTTCCATCACTGTCAGGTTTGGGAAGAGGGAAAGGTCTTGGTAGATAACTTGGACCCCCGCCTCAATTGCCTGGGCCGGGGTGATTTTGTCGTATGCGTTGCCGTCTATTTCAAAGCTGCCGCGGTCGGGGGTGTAGAAGCCGGAAATGACTTTGATAAGCGTAGACTTCCCGCAGCCGTTCTCCCCCGCCAGGCAGTGTATTTCCCCTTTTTTTATAGCGATAGACACACCCTTGAGCGCGTGTACCCCGCCAAAGCTCTTCTTTATGTTTTCGGCTCTCAAAATGTATTCTGCCATTGCTATCCTCCCGGACTCACTTTTTCAGTAGACATATGACGATTGTCAACTGCCCACATTGCCAATTGGGGAAACTTTATAAAAAAGTTTCCCCAATTAACGCAAGTTAACGAATCAACAGTTCAGCTTAGAAGTCAAACTCGTGGATATTAGATTGGTCTATAACGATCCAGCCGGAGCCCATCAGGGTGTTGTTTACGGTGTTGCCCGGGTCGAGCATCATGTTGTCGTAGCCGGCGAGGCCAAGGTTTGCGCCGTTACCTATGGTCTGGCCTTCCAGAATCATCCGGGCCAGGGAGACCATTGCGTAACCGGCATCTGCGGGATCCCACAAGGTAATGGCAGAAAGGGTGCCGTTCTCAACGAACTGGCGGCTCTGGTTAGGTGTGCCGGTGCCAGAGACAAAGAACTGGCCCTGTAGGCCAAGCTCCTCAATAGCGCGTGCAATGCCGGGTGCGTCCTGGGAGGAAGTTCCCATAATGCCGCGAAGCTCGGGGTACATGGCGATAAGCTCCATTGTCCTGTTGAAAGCTACTTCGGAGTTGTCTTCGGACTCAACTCTGGGTTGGCTGGCAAGCAGGGTCATGTTCGGGAAGTTTGCCGCCTGGTAGGCGACGCCGCCGTCGGCCCACTCGTTGTGGGAGGCGTTGGTAACGTGGGCTACCATGGTGGTGAAAACGCCTTCCTCGCCCATGGCGGCGGCCAGATTTTGCATGATAAACGCGCCGTAGTCCGCGTTGTTGAAGGCCTCAATGTTGTACATTGTGTTGCGCAGGGTAGAGCCTTCGTGGCTGACAACTACGATTCCGGCCTCCATAGCCTCTTCCAGAACCGACTCAAGGGCAGCGGGGTCTACCGGCACAACGGCGATAGCGTCAACGCCTTGTGCAATCAGCCCGCGGATAATCTCGGCCTGCATTGCGGCGTCGGTTGCCGCCGGGCCTTCTTGACGGGCGAACACGCCGTCATGGGTGTCGTTAAAGCGGCGCACACCGTCTTCCATTCGGACAAACCAGGCGTTGGTGGCGTCTTTGGGCACAACAACTATATGCCAGTCGTCACCGTTTGCGGCCGGTTCGCCAGCTGCCGAGGTGTCGGGTGCTTCCGGGGTAGCCGGGGCTGCTGGTTGCTGGGTGTTGCCGCAAGCACTCAATACCATAGCAAGGGCCAATACTAGTAGTAATACCTTCTTCATAAATACACTCCTTACGTTATTGTAGAGCTATCGCTGAGCAGCCATAGCGCTCTAAAGCGCGCCCTGGCCGAACATCCATTTGCGCAGCAGGCGGGAGACCTCCACGCCGTCGCCGCCGTTAATCACAGCTTCAACTTCGCTGCTGGGCAGCTCATTGACCTTCTCGGTGAACAGCTGCATCCATTTGATGGATTCTTCTACCGCGGCTTTGCCGTCTTCCCGGTAGGGGTACTGGTCGGTGGAGATAAAGCCCGAGTAACCGGTTTTCTTAAGCCAGTAGAACAACTCAAAAAAGGCGACGGTGTGCACGGAGCCACAGATCATATCGTCGTCCCAAAGGCCGAAAGCGTCGTTCATGTGCATGTGAAAGAGCTTGTCACCGTACTTTGAGAGTACCGCAACCGACTCCGCAGCGTTTTCGTAGCCCATTATAGCATGGCCAAAATCCATCGTAATGCCCACGTTGCTAAGGCCGATTTCTTTTACCATCAGCAGAGTGGCGTAAACAGTGGAGGCGTAAGAGCGTATCCGCGGCTCTTTGGGTTTGTACTCAACGGCAATTTTGAAGTTTTTATCGTACTCGGCGCAGGCCTGCACACCCTCTTCAAACCAGCCGCGCTCTTTGATGTAGTCCGCCTGGAAGTGGTAGTCGTAACCGTCCTGGCCGGGCCATAGGCTTATAAGGTTGCCGCCCAGGTCCTTGGCGACGTCGATAAGTTCTTTGGTGTAGCTAACGGCGTCTTTTCGTATCTGCGGGTTTTTGGAGGTGAATGCGCCCTTACCCCATTTGGGTGTGCCGAAGTGGTCGGGGATGATGCTGACAAGCTCGAGCTTGTGGGACTTTAACAGCCCGCGCACCTGCTCGTGGTTGTCTTTGTTTATATGCCAGTTTGAGACAAGCTCAACGCCTGTCACACCCTCGATAGAGGCTACTTTTTCGAACAGCTGTTCGACAGTTGGCTGTGGCTGGTAGCCGCCGGACATATAGCGGTCACAGCAGGCGCCTACATTACCCAGTATTACGCTCAATTTCGAATTCCCCATATATTTTCCTCCGTTTCAGGTGTGCCAATGGCCTTACTCACAAAGTCTAAAATTTGGAGTTAATTACCAATTTATTTTCCAGATAGTTCGCGATGGTGGGGTAATTGTACCAAAATACGATAGTCTTGTCAAGGGCCGATACTGTCGAAATTTGGCTGTCAACGCCTTTTTGGCAGTAGTGACAATACCTACCCCCTGGCGATTATCCAGTCTTGGGTGATCTGCCTGGTGACCTCCTCCCAGCTCAGCTCGGGGTTTACGAGGTATTCCCGCAGGGAGGCCCCAAAGCTGCTGACCGCCCAGCCCTCAGGGAACTCCCGGTGACGGCGGGGCAGGGCGCGGCCATTGTTTATATGCTCCAGCAGCTGGTCGTGCAAGGGGTTGCCGGTGGGGGCGGCAGTCTCGCGAAATGGCGAGAGTGCGCCGAACTCTTCTGCCAAAAAAGCTGCGCCGGCCTCGCTGCGGTAAAGCCAAGTGAGAAACTCCCGTGCGAGTGCCCTTGTGTCTTCGTCGGCGGCAGCGTTGACCGCCCAGTAAGCGGGGGCATAGGTGTAGACAAAACCCTGATGCGCCCCCGGTAGCGGGATAGGCATGAAGGCGAGAGCATCCTCGAGGTCGGAATTTGCGGCGATCAGCCGGGGGTAAATCTCGGTGCTCTGCTGTATCACTGCAACCCGCTCGATAGCCAGGCCGCCATCCACCTGTTGTGAGCGTGAGATATCCGCAAGTGCTGCCCAGCTGCCGCCATGGGTGGTGTACCGCGCAAGCAGGCTAACGTAAAGGCCCATGCTCTGGGCGTTTGTGTAGGCAATCCCGTGGGCCTGTGCCGCCGCTGCCGAGCTGCCGAACTCGCCGCCAAGCGCTATGTCGGCCAGCTGGCGGCTGATGAAGTCGTCGTCTATCCCAGGCAGGGAGGTGACCGACTCAAGCTCCGGGAAATCGGTGTTCAGCACGTTGCCCAGGGTTATCAGGGCGCGCAGCTCCCGCCAGGCGTCTTCTAGGGTGCCGAAATCGTCGCCGGTGTCGGCAAGGGGTATTTCGGCCGCCGCGAAAATTCTGGTGTTGACAATAAGTCCCACCCCCTCAACCGAGAAGGGTATCCCGTAAAACCGATCGTCAATGCTTACCGGCTCCAGTGTGTCGGCGGTGGCCTCCCGCGCCCAGTAAAGGTCGGAGAGGTCATCCAGGTGCTCGGCCAGCTCGATCATATCCCCATGACCAAAGATATGGAACAGGTCGACCCTGCCCCCGTCCAGCAGTCGAGAGCGCAGGGCAGGGGCGTAGTCGGCTTCGTTTTCCACAGTGTGTACGCTGATAAGCGTGCCGGGGTGCTCAAGCATAAACAGGTTAGCCGCCCGCAGCATCCGGTGGGAGTCTTCCCCCCTTGCGCTGAGGATAGAGAGCTGCCTTTCATGTTCGGGAGCTGGTGGCGGAGTCTCAATCTGTACAGCGTAAATGGGTACCACGGGCTGGGCCGCGCAGGAACCCATTGCCAGGAATGTGTACAAAACAGTGATCAGTAGCCAGACCATATGTGCAGCGGTTTTCAGCAATGTTCTTCCCTCCAGGTGAAAAAATGTATTAAGGGATTATGGGAGGGGAGGTGCGGGATTATACGGGAGTGGGCAGAAAGCGTCGGCTTTGTAGGTGGATGTCTTTTAAGGTCTAAGTTCAAGTTCAAGGTCTTTTAAGGTCAAGCCCAAGTCTTAATTCGCCTGCGGGCGAGGAATAATGAACCCGCTCATGCCGCGGGGGCACTTACTTTCTTTGCTCCGCCAAAGAAAGTAAGCAAAGAAAGGCGGCTGGGGGGAGGACCGACGCTGCTACGCTCACAGAGTGCGTTCGCTACGCGCTAACTCCCCCCAGGCCCCCCACTGGTAGGTCAAGGTCACGCTTGTGTGGGGCGGTAATTGGGCTTAATATCGATACCTTTTGCACTAACCATAATCATCAGCAAATACCTCACCGCGAAGACTCGTTACTTTATTACACCCGTGCTGGCATAGCCGCAGGGTAGGTTTGTTTTAGCACAGCCGGATACAGCAGGTTCTCAACAAACTGCGCATTTGCCGGGTTAACCACTAACAGCTCAGGCAGACGAAGTCCTGCCGCCAGCCCCCAACCGCTGCCCTTGACCTTCGCGCAAACGTAACCAATACGGAACCGCAACTTTCCGCCTTAACAAAACGGTGCCTCTACCCACTAAAACCTTCCGTTCTTGCAAACGAATCCCACAGCCACACAACCTACCAATCCCCACCAACCTGTCCTTGACCCACCAGTGGGGGGTCTGGGGGGAGTTGTATGCGAAGCGAACGCCCTTTGTGAGCGTAGCAATACCGGTCCTCCCCCCAGCCGCCTTTCTTTGCTTACTTTCTTTGGCGGAGCAAAGAA
>Ga0131853_10012353_pt1 | contig 15639 bp, 6 predicted proteins | sample TergutLab28metaG_FD_92764 | JGI IMG/M metagenome (GOLD analysis project Ga0131853, IMG submission 92764) | Labiotermes labralis P1 segment gut microbial communities from Petit-Saut dam, French Guiana - Lab288 P1 (version 2) (version 2) | ecosystem: Host-associated > Arthropoda: Insects >...
GGCGGACGCTTGTGAGTGCAGTAATGAACCTTCGGGTTCCGTGAAATGCGGGGAATTTCTTGACTAGCTGCAAACCAGTTAGCTTCTCAAGAAGGACTCTGCAACATGGAGTAAGTAAGTAATATTAATCACTCAATGTACAACGGGATATCGTAATTTTAAGACGTTGGTAATTATATATTTACTGTTTGTAAGTAAAAGCCTGAAGATGGCTTCAAGTAAGCCGAAACATGTAGCTATGTTGTCTTCAATTTTTTTATATAACAAAATTGTGTTTGACTAAAATCTATACCTCTGTGAATCATTAATTAGGACGTTTGTGGAAATGGTAATGACCAAAATAAGACTAACCAAACAACTTTACCCTAGATTATAGGAGAAGAATTATATCAAACCCGACTGAGTATTTCCCAATAAGAAAAGTTCAAAGTAACAAAAAATGCATCCATATTGTATACTCGTTAATTCACTCAGTGCGAAGCGCTTGTAAGAATCGGTAATAGTGAAGCACTTAACGCGGTATGGATAGTGTTAGTGGCCAAATTCATTTTTCAATTAAAAGCCTTTGTAAACATTATAATATTGGCATACCAAAATTCAGTTGTAATTTTCCGCACCTGTCCAGACCGGCCCTGGGGCCCACCTAGCCTCCTGTACAATAGGTACCGGGTCTTTCCCGGGGGTAAAGAGCGGCCGGGGCGTGAAGCTGGCCCCTCACCCCCTTCTAGTGCCGCGGTCATGGAAGTGTAGAGCTATACCTCTAATCCTCCTATTGGCCGTACGGCCTGTACAAAGCCTCAGTGCCTGTGCACGGCTGCACTTTACTTTTACTTTACTGGTAAAACCTGATAAGCAAATTGCCGAGCGGGGGAAAAAAACAGATCAAACTGCTCTCTGTTAATTGTGCAAGGTACTAAATTTTGCACCACATTCTCAGTAGCTAAGATAAGGAAATTCCTGAATGGCATAGCAGGTCTGACCTTAAAGTATATCCTTACATTCAATAGTATTTTACGAGCAATTTTAATTTCAAAATTTCACAGTTTTGCGAGAGAGTCCGCGTTAAAAGAATCAGTGACAAGGAAGTTTTCAGTGCAGTTACTGTACCCGAACAGCAAGTTGTGATTCGCTACAGAAACACGTAGACGTTCGCCATAAGCTGTGGTATTAGAAGCCAAGTACTGCAGATAAATTAAGCCTATCTTCATTAGAATATAGATCCTGCCTCTCTATCATACCTAAGTTCATCCGAAGAAACGTGAGAGGAGAAAAATCTTATAAGTAATGTTGGAACTTAAATGTCCTTTATCCTATTTTCGTTCAAAGTCAATGTACCAAGAGCATATTGTGTATACTGATTGATAATATGTTATTTCTTATTTAAGTATACTTTTGTACAAAAAGACACGTTGTGAAGCCTATAATAAATATTCGCACTTAATATTTCAGGAAGTTTTACAAGCAATAAAATACTTACTTTCATTGAATATTATCAGCTGTATTTCTTAAGTGCTTCTGAGAAAAGTTTGTAATCCTGAACTCCAGTAAAACACTTTCCTACATCCAACACAACCCACTTACTCTATTACTCCGTAAAGATTTAGACGTTTCGACTTTCTTAACAGATCGAATTCTGACTAATACACCTAATTTTTCGATAATGGATAATCCTTTAGTTACACAGAAGACTTTTTTATTGCTATCCATAACATGGAAATCACAACTATTTAATAACTAACTAAAGAATTAACTGACTTCATGGAGCACAGTGCCTCCTGAGAAGCTCACGTATATTCAGCTACGGAAGAAATTGTCAGTATTTTATGCAATTGAATATTATCCTCCCCTCTACACCTAGGATTTCCAAGATTCTTCTTTACCTGAGGTACCCCACCAAATCCCTGCACACATCTCTCCTCTTCCCCATACGTTCTACATGCCCCTGCACGTTTCACTCTTCTTGATTTAATCCCACCAAAAATATTTGGCGAGGAATAGAAATCATATGGCTTTTAGTTAAGGGGTCTTGTGCTATCTACCACGTTACCTGGCCCCTCTTAAGCTCAGATACACACACCACTTTAATAAGATAGAAAAATAATATAGACTACACTGAGCAAAAGATTCCTGTGCCCTTTTCGGAATTAGGAAGTAGGTTATAGTGGAAGTCACAGTGAATATGATGTACGGACTTGCATTTACACCAGATGCTGGAATTGGCCCCCTTGAGTAAGTGGCAGAGATAAGCCACCTAAAGCGCTTTGTGTGTGTGTGTGAGACTTTCCCAGAGTGTAGTACGTTCATGCAGAGGTACACAGGTATATTTCTCTGATATATATATGCATCGGAAGGCCACCTGCAAGGTGTGATGATACCAGATGCTGTATAATAAAATTCTGACCTCCTGATGATGAGCACAACAGTGCTCGAAAGATGTAGAGGCATATAAAGGTAAAGTGATCCTGTTACAGGCCCGGTTTAGCCCAGAGGGTGGCTAGACGTATAGCTCTACTCTTCCATGACCGCGGCACTAGAAGGGGGTGAGTGGTCAGCAGCACGCCCCGGCTGCACTTTACCCTCGGGAAAGACACGGTACCCATTTTACAGGAGGCTGGGTGGGCCCCAGGATCGGTCTGGACGGGCGGAAAATCTCGTCCCCACCGGGATTCGATCCCGGACCGTCCAGCCCGTAGTCAGTTGCTATACCGACTCAGCTACCCGGCCCATAGAGGCATATAATAAACTTATTATAAAACAAGAATTTGTGCATGAAGTTGGTTAATTACTAAGAAGAACATAATGCCATGTAGCATTCGGAGAAAACACCATGTATTTGTCATCTACCTTAGGAGAAAATTAATAGTCACATTAAACCTTACGTTATTCGTTGAAGATTTCTCTATTTATTTCTGGAGTATGGTGAGGGATTCAGAAATTAATTACCTGTTTTAGTCCACTTACGTCAGTCCATGCATTAGTCCCATTCTAAGAACGCTGTGCAAGGTACATGGTAACCGCAAAATGAGATTTCAGGCAGTGCTGACTCATGTTCAAACGAGACACTTAATTTGGAGAGCAGAGTTACAAGTCCCGCAGTAATTTATGTGTCCCAGAAGCTTACAGTTCTAAGAGGTACAACGTATTCTACTCCAACATGATTGCGTCTAATCCCTTATGAGATACATTATATTTATTTCCATGCCGTTTCTCTGAAGATACTCCCTAAATCAGAGTTGGCGTTTTAAGGGGTTAGATTTAATTACGTCTAGGTGCAATTTTACCATTATGCCTCATACTGCTCCACCTTTTAGTAGGTGAGGGAAAGATAGTGTTATTTGTGTTTCTTATACGCGGATGAGAGATTGTGTTGTAAACCTGGCAGGAGTTCGTCGTAAGTGTTGATACATGTCTAAGCATAAATTTCCTGTGTTGCATCTGTTGATGATAGTGTCTTGCAAAACTAAGCAGCCGTCTAACCAACCAACTAAACAACAAACTGGCCGTCACACGAGCGACACTCTGCACAACTAACTCCTCTGTACAATTGTTAGCCAATTGGTCATAACCTTAGACTGACAAGATCATTCAAAGACTTCATATCATATTTCTTTAAAAATTATTTCAATGTTACATTCCCATTTATACCAAAATATTACAAATTTCTTCTTTGGTTAAGTTTTCCCACCTAAAAAACTTAATGAATTTCTTTTTTCTAACAAGACGGCCGAACGACCCGCCAATCTCATGCTCCTCGATTAGATCACATAGAAAATATTTCGCGAGGATTTCAAATAATGACTCTATACCTCATGCAAATTCATTCGGCTTCCAAATACTTCCTCGCCGGTCCCACTGATCGCGCGGTCTAAGGCGTAGAACTGCGGCCGCTCGCAAGCTGGGATTGTGAAGTCGAATCCCACCGGGGCATGGATTTCTATCAGTTGTGATTGTTGCGCGTTGTCAGGCAGAGGTCTCTGCGACGAGCTGATCACTCGTCCAGAGGAGTATAACCAACTGCGGTGCGTCGTTATGTTTGATCTAGAGACCTCGTTATTGAGGAGACCCTGGCCTACTGGGGGGTGTTGCGCCAAATAAGTAAAAGTAAAATCTCGCTAATAAGTAAAAACACCTTCCCCATATAGTGTACCGTCTAGCATGAAGTGTTTATTCCCAGCTAACTGCACAATCTGTTGTACTAATATGTTTCGGCAGAAAATTGCGGCCGTCTTCAAGGAGCCACAAGTGTTGAAGACACGTGAATTTGTGGCTTCCTAAAGATGGCTGCAGTTTGCAGCCGACACATGTAGAAGCAGTAAATCCAGTTGTTCAGTTACTTAGAAATAACTCTTATCAGTGGTATATTTGCGCGGAAAATATACAAAATTAATGTCTGGTCATATTAAATGAGACTTAAGTTTTTCATGTCGGACAAGGATGAGAATACGTCCTGTCCGATGGCTAACGACTTTTCGAACGAACATACTGCCGGTCATATTCTGGGTACAAGACATTCCTACTATCCGAGACTAATGTTCCTATGGACTGTACGACTGCATAATGAGTGTCACAGGGCTGAACACTTTAGAAAAAATCAAAGTATGTTTAATTTTAAGGACAGATGAATTTTCCATGTGTGTGGCTCCTTCTATGTGTTTAAAAGAAGAGGAGTTTTTCTAGGCTGTTTCGAACTTTGTCCTGCCTGGAAGTGATTAGTCAGCTTCATACTTCGGTCAACTTGCAATGCCGGAAAGAGGAAATTGTACCCCGGTGATAGGCTATTCAGAGACGGTATCCAAGCGCAAACGAAGATAGAATTTCTATTCCTGCTCCCTTAGGAGAATGTAATTGCAAAACTCCGACCCGTGGCTAGCCATTAGGCTGGCGACGATTGCAGATCATACGAGTGGGGTCGGATTACATTTTTGTGGCAAGTGTGTGCTTGGGTAGCTTGGCGTAGAGTGGGGGTGTGATCAGAGCACGAGGCTGTTGGGGGGAGATAATATGCAGCAGAAGAGACGCCTAACTTCTTTTTCTTTAAAGGAGATTTCGCTCTTCATTTTTTTCCATTTGTTGCATATTCTGACACGCCCTTCCCTGCGATGTACGCTATTTCACATTCTTGAATGCTAACAACTGTAAGATTGCCTTCTTTGGCAGTGTAAGTAGTGAAATGCTAGTATCCTGTGAAGAACAAAGTTTCCTTTCAGTTAATATAGGGCAAAGAAACGGAACAGCAGGGCACGATTAACAGAATAATTGATGTGGAAATGTGCTATGAAATGGAAATTAATGTGGAAGAAACTAAGGTGATGGATATCTCAAGACAAACACTCCCAATACAGATATAGATCAAAAACATCTGCAGAATGTGGAATATTTAAACTATTTGTGCCGCATTAATAACACATGATGCAAGGTTCAAACTTGAAATGAAATCCAGGATTGCCATTGCAAAAGCAGCATTCAAGAAGAAGAAGAAGAAGGAGAAGAAGAATAATAATAAGAAGAAGAAGAAGAAAACTCCTGTCACCAACAGGTAGACTTAATCTAAACAACAAACCGGTAAAGTGTTACGTTTGAAGCATAGATTTGTGGTGCTGAAACTTGAACACTTTGGATATTAGATTAGAAATAACTGGAAAATTTTGAAATGTGTTGCTGGAAAAGGAAGGAGATCAGTTGGTCCTATAGTGTGAGACACTAAGTATTACATAGAGTCCTACGTAAAGGTACGATAAAAAGAAATAAGGCTCACTGGTTTGTTCAAATATTACTTAATAACTGTCTTCTGCAACACGTTGTTGAAGGAAACATAGAAATGAAGAGAAGACGAGGAAAAAGAGGTGAGCACCCACTGGATGACCGTAAGGGAAGGAGAAGATATTGGAAATTAAAAAAAAAAAAGCACTACATCGCACTGTCTGGAGCACTCGCTCCGGATGAGCCTATGGACCTGTCATAACAGTTTAGGTAAAAAAAGATAGAAGGCAACTCGGTACGATACGCACACGGTAACTGCTTGTGACCGAGCGACCTGACGTCCCTGTGGCACCTTCTGAGCACAAGTCTAATTGAGGGACCAAAATCGGTTCTTTTTTCTATTTTTGTATTTTTTTATGCCTTTTGCGGAATGCTATAAGGTAGGAAACAGGGTGTATGCAGGAACGTAATGTGGACTGCATGCACACAGTGTTCAGTTATCATTTGCAGTCTCAAGGAGAAAGAAATGCAATATTAAAATAAGGACCCTCGACTTCTCTGAGTAATTTATTGCTAGGCAAGTCTACGTTCGCTAAAGTTTAGCAAATGTGTCCCTCAGTGACCTCATTTTGGTCACGTAGGTCTAAATTTCACTTGTGCCTTTTGAGTGGGTTATCAAAGAAATTCCTCTCCTCTGATTCTTATAACAAAACCAAAGAGATGCACTAATTTTTCAAATTTATTTTTGGAATAGAACTCTACATATTTCGGACAGGTTATCTGTCCATCATCAGAAGTCTAGCACTGTACATACAGCAATGTTTTATGTCATGCATGTTATGCTGACTGCTTGATAGCAAGCAGCCAGCATAACATGTATGACATATACCATTGCTGTATGTACAGTGCTAGACTTCTGATGATGGACAGAAAACCTGTCCGAAATATGTAGAGTTCTATTCCAAAAATAAATTTGAGAAATTAGTACATATCTTTAGTTTCATCATAAGAACATAACATGATGCACGGTTTTCTGAATGTTAAAATCCTCTCCTCTGAATTAAGGCCAAGCCCACGTCCTAAATCTTCTCTGTCCATCAATAAACATCACATTTTCAGTTCAGTCTCGTACTTTGTGGGATGTCTCGAATTTACACCATTTGTCTGGTTATCAGCAATGTGAGACGAGGCAATAAATAGAGCATAAAATTTATTTTGCGCTTGTCGCTGTCTGCTAAATTTATTTTGCTGCAAATGGATAGACTTCTCACATTTCAACGTGATTTTAAAAACCAAAGCTGTGCGATAGATTACGCGTGTAAAAGACAAGTGTGTTATTGTATATCGTGCCTCAAGTCACGCGCTTTATTAACGAAATTTAAAAACAAACAATGTTCATCCAAGTTACCTGTACATAAATCAATAACTACTGCAAAATCTAAACATGCCACTTGTATTGATTGCGCACAATTCACAATAAATATATATGTTATAATGTTATGTAACAGGGTCTTAAACTTTCATTTATACATATCTCAGTATTTAACCAAAATGATGCACAAAATTTGTTTCACAATAAGTTTTATTTCATGCTTCTACATGTTTCGAGCACATGTGCTCATCATCAGGAGGTCAAAATTGCATTACACAGCCTCTGGTATCATCATACTGAAACAAGTGAGTGCTCTAAAATTACTAAAATACAATTCTATAAATATGAGCAAAAAGTAGTAAAATTTATATGTGAATTTTTCGGGTGTGGTTACTGTGTATTACTTACTATAAACATGCTATGTCATGTAGAGGTTATGTTTATCTAGCTATTAAACTTATTAGAAAGGTACTATGTTTATCTACATTTAATTTCAGTTATACATTTTAGAAACGTGAAAGCATTTCATTTTTGAAATCAAGGAAAAAACCTGAGGACTTTATTGTCAAACGCTTATACTAGGCCGACTGTTTCTTACGTCACACTAAAATAAATGTCAGTGTGAAGCGTACTGTACTCTACATGTCTGTCTTATTGTGACTCTAAGTACTTGTTTACATGGAAAACATATTATTAAAATAAAAATAAATTAAGAATTGCACAAAAAGAAAAAGACAGGATTGTGAAATGGAACAAAAATAACGGGAAACACAAGAGGAAGTGAAACAAAAATGTAAAGAAAACGATTGAAACCTAAAGAAATGAAGGAGTTTCATCTTAAAGATTTCTATCAAACAGGCACGTTTGCAAGACTGAGGCAGACATATTTCCTCCTTCGGATCACCAGTGTTTTATGATAAGCACGACACACTTACTGTTGTGCTTAGTAAGACGCTATTTTGAAAGCATAATTAAAATAAGCTAGCCCTGAAGTAGGAATTTTAAAAGCACATAAAGTAAAAATAAGTTAAAATACTAAATGTTTATACGGGTATATTTCCTATTTATATCTAGGGCATAGCCGATTTAATACTCTCACAATTTATGCTAGTATAGAGGATATAAAATTTACGCCACCGCTGTGAGGGGTGGGAGGGAAGAATTCTGATTTTATTTCGCATTCTACGTCAAAAAAAGTTTGTGTGTAAATTGATATATTACTCTAATAACAGGGTCAATTCAGCTCTACGCCTATTTAGGTCCTCCAAATTTACTTTTCATTCGGTTCAGAAAGGTCTTACATCAATATTTTGTATGGGTCACAACTCAGGACATAAAATTCAGCGCTTCCAGGGTCCCGAGTCCTCTGAAACCACACTGAACACCATCGACCGACAATTCTTTTTCAAACACATTACTTTAAGTTAGTAATTAAATTTCAGAATTTTTGTAGGTAAAAAAAATAATTATCTTTATCCCAGGAATGCTGCTTCAAATAAGCTATTATACTGCACAAATATAGAAATTATTTTTGTGATGTGTAGGATATAAAATGAGAAAATACCATGGATAACTTCAATGAATATAAAAATCAGAGAAATTTTTCTAGCAGCTGTACGCCCCTCACCACCGAACCCTCGAATACACGGTATATGTCTTTATGTCATTCAGCGTGTTTGAGTAATAGCAATGGGAATTTTATGTATCTTTTAAGTGTTGTATTTTTCGCATTTGGGTGTATATTTCAATATCACGAATTACATTATCATGCACTAAGTTTTAACAAAACGAATTTTCCTTCTTTTAATATCAGAAGTCATCGCTGGATGAGTAATAAACGGCACTTCATGTAATGCAGGAGTGCTTCAGTTGGACGTACATACCTCTCTACGTCAGAACTATTCAACAATAGTTCTGAAAGCTTTGTGTATACATTTCACATAAACGCGATGACATCTCTCTGAAAGTAGACAGCCTGATATTTCCTGAAGCAGAAATTCACTTTTGCTTTTCCTTTTACAGGGACGACAACAGGTAGAGGAGGAGGAGGCTTATCACAAGCTTGTCAGGGATGTAAAACGTTCTAATCCATTCAGTTATTCCAGTTCTACAGACTCCTGCACACGCTACAGTGCTCCGAGCGTTACCTTAGACTTTGTTCATCGTCTACTCGTATTATTCATAAAAAATTATATAAATAAACTTTCTGAAACGTAAATGTTAGTGAATAATTTTGATTTTTATGTATATTAGATGGTCGGAAAGGGCTTCAAGTCTTCGCGGCGACAATATTCAATAAAATCTTGTCGGGCCGACAGCCGAATCAAAGCGTATTTATGTTATAATATAAACAGCCGACTAGATGCAACAATAATAATTTTATTAACAATTTCAGTCAGCTCAACATGTTTCGGGCGATAATTTCGCTCATCCTCAGGAGCACTAGACTGTGTTTACAGCTTGTGGTATGATACACCGACGATGCTGCCTGCAGGTGTCGGTGTATCATACCACAAGCTGTAAACACAGTCTAGTGCTCCTGAGGATGACCGAAATTATCGTCCGAAACATGTTGAGCTGATTGAAATTATTAATAAAATTATTATTGTTGCATCTAGTCGGCTGTTTATATTATTATTTCAATGATGTACGGTCACACAAACATCAAAGTGTACTGATGTTACAACATTTGAGGGACTGACTCTGTCTCCATCTTCAGGATGAAACTCTAGACTGACAGGGCTATCTGTCTAAGTAGATTTTATTGAATATGAGAAATAATTTTACATTAAATAATTATAAACTCAATCTATATTTTGGAATGAAATCTTACAATTAAAATTGACAATTTGAATAGTACATGTGGAATATTAAGAGTTTTGTGCCCTGCAGGGACCCAAGAGCAGTGTTTGAATGTGTTTTATCCAAATGTTTACCGACCCACGATCCACTGATTTAGATACGTGTTTTAAGTTGAGGTTGTGTTGGTTGGCGTGACAAACAATTATCAGACTAAACCTACTTATTGACGCGTTATGAAAAATTAATATGACCTTTATATGGATTAAGTTTTTATCTTGATTTAAAATGGGGAACATTTCGCGGAATAGAGCATTTTTTTTCATGTGGGAAAAATAATTCGTTTTCTCCGCTTAGTAAAATTAGTGTATGAAATAGGAGAGACTTCACGTTACCGGAACCCTAATAAAACTGACACAGCTTTGTGTCCAGCAAAAAATGGCTAAAATTTTCTTGAGGTAAGAAAAGCCAGAACTAGAAACTGACCATTCAACCTAAGCTGTTTCCAAAATAAAAAATTAGAGGAACTATGTGCTCTCTACCCCATACATCTTCATGAAGTGGTTCTTAACTGAGCGCATGTTGAACTAAAGTGTAATCATCAGTCATTATTTTCCTGTATATATAACACTTGTAACACCTATTTACGTTATGCATTTTATTGTGCCACATAAAGCAGGAGGTTACACGTTTTGAAAATATATAAATTGTGTGGTGGATTCCAAAATCACACAATTAGTCTTTGGCATAATGTTGTTCCATTCAAAATTCTTGTGCAAGAAATTGTCTATAAAAAAGGAATAAAAAATACCGGGATGCTGATAAGTCCTTAGCCCGACCAGGAAGGAAACAAGCTCGGAAGCATATGCAATATGAATAACAAGAACGGAAGTTACAAAAGTTGAGAAAGACTAACTTTTCATAGCTGGAATATTACATAAATAATTCTGCTATTTGTTACGTTTAAAATATGTTGTCGACATGTTTAAACGTTTGTCATTTCCGTTTCTCATTTTTTTGTAACCGCACTGTACAATGTTACAACATTCATGTAACTAATGCATGTTTACTTCGTCCATGCAGCATCCAAAATATCTATTCACGTTTTGACTACGAAGTAACTACTTTTAGGAAGAAAAGTTGAGTCATCGGAATTAAACAGCTTTGCATTTGCATCTGTAAACACACTGGGAGTTTTAAAGTTTTTGCATAAACGTGTAATTACTTTTGTCCTAAATGCTAGAGCTTTACGACTGAAGTGTCGAAATTATACACATTTAAAAAACTAATTTCTTTGGAATATTTCTTGATTGTAGCCACCTTCAAAGAGAAAATGTCGTAACATGTTTCGTTAGACACTCCTAGATATGTATCGGATTGTTTAGATTATTATTTACGTTGTCAATATATAATTAAAAAGAGCAGGTTTAAAGTGTAGCCCAACAATTTACAAATAAGTGATATATTAATCTTTTAAAGCCTACCGGTTACGTGATGCACCAGCAGGTTGAACATTCAACAACTGTACGCTCTGCCCTCAATATATTTATGTGTTGTGTATTTATCCCAAAACAAACAGTGACTTCTGTCCCATACAACATAAAGTGATTGGTTTTTATAACCGAGTTGAAAAAAATGGTTACTGTGTGGTACGGACTGGGTCTTTAAATAAAGCATTCTGCATCTCGTCTTTAAAGGGTTTAGAGTATTTTACTAATACATTTGATGCTAGTCCGCACGATTCCAGTTCTTTGCACTACTAGTTCCTTGCATTACCGTTTCCGTTTTCATAATTCATTCCTCCCCCTCTCCTTCTCTTCACACTAGTCTTGTAGAACAATTCTAAGCATAAAAGTTCTCTTTCATTTTAAAAAAGTGGACATGGTACTCATAAAAGTGATATAGATAAGAACGTAATATTTTTACTACAATACAGAAAACCGCAAAGTCTCTTGACCTTAGAGGACCCAAGTTCAACAGCGAGTGTCAAGTGACCTTTGTGCCAACCAGTTTTCTACGTTTCAATACACTGCCAACAAATAACTAACTACAAATTAAACACAGGGGTTCCAATTTTACCCAGCAAGGCTTAATGTTACTATACACCCTTATGACATTCTGTGTAAAAAGCTATTACTGAAGAGTTCATAGCCGTAACTATTTGCTCAGAGATTAGTGCACTAAATTAATTGGCATTAATCATAGATATAGCGTATGTCCATATAAATATAATGACTCTAACGCGATGTTATATATTTTTACTCCTTATATACTTGCACACATATCTTCTCCATATCTCCATTTATTTGTCTTTTATAAAACTTAGATTGCAAAAGTTCTTTTCTGTTGCAGGAACTCTTATTTAACAAGTTCCCCACTCTTGGTTATGGAAGTGTGCTGTCCATGCAGCTCATATGAAATGCTCTCTGTTATGAATTCCGAGGTATCTGCATCCTGTGTGCCAGAGCCTCATGTATGTGTGCAAAACACAAATCAAAGCCTGCTCTCGTCCATTTCAATTGCTTCTATACTGTGCTCTAAAATTACGAATTGCTGTCTAGTGAAGTGGATACTCATTGAATTCAACGTTTTATTATGTTCATGGACAAGATGGGCTTTCATGTGTAGAATTCTTTGTCCTGTCGTCTGTTGTATGTGACGACTGGAGCAGAGGATCCACTTCGCTTCTACAGACGTGTTATATTAATTCTCTGCGACGTACACATTCAGAAATTGAGAGGAATTCTAGTTACTGCATTCACAGCCACAGAATGCCTCTATTCGTCGATGCATGTTTTCTGTATACTTAATTCTAGAAACTCAAAATGCCTCTCTTCAAGTACTACGCCTCTATAGAAGTCTAGAACTGACGTATATTTTGGTATAATAAGTTGCGATAGGTTTGTGTCATGGGAGATTTCATTTCATTCAGGTTTTGTGAAAGCTTGAACTGATGGAATTGGTATGGCCTATAATCAGATGGGAAGGTGTTGGAAATTAAAATGTGCTGAATTGCATGTGGCACGGATTACGATACAGCACAATCATGGGGCGAGTATAGAAAAGTTTCCAATTTAAATGAAACATAAATTCTTGAATTCACTTTTATATTTTTCTTCATAGCTCACTTCACATATATCACTGACGTGATGCAGATGAAGTGATTTTGTTTTGAAGTGAAGTAAGTTACGTTGAACTTCTTAGGGACAAAAGTAACATGCATATTAGAGTGACTTTATATTGAGGGTACTTGATTGTATTGTGATTATTTTATTTGGTGTGTATTTTGTACTGTGGTTGACTTAACTTGTTTTGTAATATGTGGGTTTGTGTATGTGTGGGTTTTGTAATACGTGGGTGTGTGTATGTATGGGTGTTTTGACAATTGTGTGGGTGTTTTGGTAATATGTGTACTTGTATTTACTGTGTTTTGTGTTGTTTCCTTTATGTATATTTATTCTTATTTGTTACTAGTGTAAGGACTATTGCCACCGAGTGAAAACTCAATTGCAATAAATAATAATAATAATAGTAATAATTGCCCCCCCCCCCAGTGGGCCAGGGCCTACTCATTGCTTCACGAGCACACTCTGTTAGACACATCACACTCGGTAGCAATCCTCTGGACGAGTGATCAGCCCGACGCAGAGAACTGTACCTGACAACACATAACACTCACAAATGACAGACATCCATGCCGTCGGCGGGATTCGAACCCGCCATCCCAGCAAGTGAGCGGCCGCAGATCCAAGTGTTAGACCGCGCGGGCGCTGCGATCGGCACACTCACAATTATTGAAACACTAATACTTTATGTTTTCATTCTCTCACACTAACATAAATTTTTATACACGTTTGTTGGGAATTTTTGTTGTGTAATACTTTTCATTCAACAGGAACTCTCTTTCATATTTACAAAACATGCTTTAAGAAAGTGGTGCTGGTTGTGTTTGCTCTGAGTCGTCTACTTTACTAACAGGCTAAAACACAAACTGTAGTCGTTGTGCATTATCATTGTCACTGTTCACATTTTTAGCCAAAATTAATATAAACAAGCAATTTGAACCTGTCAGATTTTGAATTAAAATTTAGTGGTTAAAGAATTCCGGGCGCCTGGCTGTCGGGACGAGTAAATTTTTCCAGAGGGGCCTAATATTTTCTGCGTTACTATTGCATCTACGCTTTCAGAACTTTCAATTATTGCTGCGATGATCCCCCCTTTTTTAAAATTAAGTTACCGGATGAGGAGTACTCAAAAAACTACCTTATTAGAAAACCTGGCTGCACGTAGTATGCTATTTTAGTGTCAGGATTAAAGGATGATGCTTCATTCTTTTCACAAATATAGATATTCAATGTATCATGTTTTTGCTTACACGAAAATATAATTTAGTATATAGAATACTTAGATATATTGATGCTGTAGTGCACGGTCTTAAACAAGAGACCAGAAAATATTTCCAAGGAGACATTGTAAATGCTACTCGAATAAGAATTTTCCGATATCAAATAAAAGCTAAAACATAGAATTATGCTTTATCGTTGCACCGTGCAATCTGTAGTTTATTTAATTAATACACAAACAAATGCATATATATTCATTTAATGATCTAAAATTCACATTAAAGCATTTAAAACGTTTCCACATGCTTCGATCATACGATCATCCTCAGGGAGCATACATTGTTCCTTGTCAAAGTTATAGTTTTATATCACTGAGTGTTTTTAAACTATAACTTTGGCAAGGAACAATGTATGCTCCCTGAGGATGATCGTATGATCGAAGCATATGGAAGCGTTTTAAGTGTTTTAATGTGAATTTTAGATCATTAAATGAATATATGTGCATTTGTTTGTGTATTAATTAAATATAGAATTATGTATCCGTTGTTCTTACATTTGAAGAGAAAGTTAAACTATTTTCGTCGCCACGACCTTATATTAATGTGGCTTAAAAATGTGTTCTTATAAGGCTCAATGTTTCAACCGTTAAAGTTCATCTCTTGTATGAAACGAGCGTGGCTTGCAATAACCACTCTGTTTGCACAAAGAATACGAGTTCTGAGATGATATTTTAACTGCTGATACAAGGAGACTCGTAATAATTAATATATTACTACCCAAGTTCAATAAAACTCCTTGGAGAGGGAAACAATTTAAACTCCTTTAAAAACGGTAAAATATTTGCTTTGAAGCCAGGAGTACTAGGCTGTGCAGTACTAGGCTGTGCAGTACTAGGTTGTGCAGTACCAGGTTGTGCAGTACCAGGTTGTGCAGTACCAGGTTGTGCAGTACCAGGTTGTGCAGTACTTGGTTGTGCAGTACCTGGTTGTGCAGTACCTGGTTGTGCAGTACCAGGTTGTGCAGTACCAGGTTGTGCAGTACTTGGTTGTGCAGTGCCTGGTTGCGCAGTACCAGGTTGTGCAGAACCAGGTTGTGCAGTACCTGGTTGTGCAGAACCAGGTTGTGCAGTACCTGGTTGTGCAGTACCAGGTTTGCAGTACCAGTTTGTGCAGTACCTGGTTGTGCAGAACCTGGTTGTTCAGTACCTGGTTGAGCAGTACCTGGTTTGCAGTACCTGGTTGTGCAGTACCAGGTTGTGCAGTACCAGGTTGTGCAATACCAGGTTGTGTAGTACCAGTTTGTGCAGTACCAGGTTGTGCAATACCAGGTTGTGTAGTACCAGTTTGTGCAGTACCAGGTTGTGCAGTACCAGGTTGTGCAGTACCTGGTTGTGCAGTACCAGGTTGTGCAATACCAGGTTGTGTA
>Ga0131853_10012354_pt1 | contig 15638 bp, 9 predicted proteins | sample TergutLab28metaG_FD_92764 | JGI IMG/M metagenome (GOLD analysis project Ga0131853, IMG submission 92764) | Labiotermes labralis P1 segment gut microbial communities from Petit-Saut dam, French Guiana - Lab288 P1 (version 2) (version 2) | ecosystem: Host-associated > Arthropoda: Insects >...
AAAATTGCTATCTGTGGTAAGCGTCTTAATGTAATTGCAATATTAACATCATTGGTCAATACAAGCGGCAAAGATAAGTTAGCACGGGGAATTCCATTAACAGTAAGCGTATCTACCACATAACCTGGAAAAACCTCAGCAATTTCTGTATTCAATGCATTTAAGTTTGCGTTAGTAATAGAACTAGCATGACGCAATAGTCTTGACGGGGCATAAAACGCAACATCGTTTACAGTGATGTTAACATCATAACTTAACATCAAACGGACTTGCTGCATATTAACGCTAATGTAATTGCTTGTAAAAGCAAAGAAGAATGGGATATTAGCTTGGTGTAATCCTGTAGTTGGATTGATAGTTGTTTTGAAATTGGCTAAAACATTGGGACGAGGTGCGTTCATCGCAACTTCTGAAGTCGCAATCTGAAACTCATACGCGCCGTAATCGTCATCTTCTTCAGGTGGTAGCCAACGCCAAACACCTGTTAGACCGTGTGCACCATGGTGCGCCTCATGCTGACTTGCTATAAAGGATATTGTACCATGAGCAGGTTTGGTATGTACCTCATCACATTCAGAGTCTTCACATTCATATTCTTCACATTCATAAATAAATCTTGCCGTAGGGTCAGCAACCGAAGACATAATGATATAAGTAGGACCACCCATATGTGCCATCGGTCCCGCAAAAGACGGTAAAGCAACCGAAAACATAGGGTCAGCACTAGGATTGTGTACAAAGCCGCTAGGTGCAGGCGTGGTAAGCTTTACTACCCTTTGACCTCTTCCCGGCATTTCTAAATCATATAGAAAGTAAAATTCGCTTGTATCAGCATTGTATTCTGTCCTAATAACCATTACGCCTGTTAAGTCGAATAAAATTAATTCATAGCCTAATCCGGGGAAAAATGTCCATTCTCCCAAAACTGCTGGTAAAGGCGCTCTATGGACTATGTGCATTTCAAGCGAGCCGGCATTTTGATTCGTTTCGCTTCTTTCGCCTACAATCCATACCTCGTATTCTACATCAATACGCACTTGACCTCTAAAAACAAAGACCGCGTTATTGGTGTTTGGCTCCCACCAAGCACCGGAACAACCTGTTAATCCTATAACACCAACCATGGTTACAAGAGAAACACATAATACCGTTATCAATGTAATGATTCTTTTTTTCATGATTCGGTCTCCTCCTTGCTGTTTTCAATTTCTGATTCTTTTACTTCAGAAGATTCCTCTTCCGTAGATTCACTTACTTCTGCTTTATCATACACCGCATTAGACTTATTTGTAGCTTGTACAGCCTCTGCTTTTTCGATTTTGAAAAACGCAGAAGCTAAACTAGTAACAAACATTAGTCCAAAAAATACAAGTGTTGCTGTAAGCGCAGGTGGCATATAATCACCATAGAATCCTGTTCCATAGTAGATATACGCAAGATTGTTGATGTGGTCACGAATTAGAACACCAAGTGCAGCACTAACAAATATCGTAACGACAATTGACCCTGCACCAAAGAAGTTTTTGTAGCCAAACACTAATCCCGATACAATCGCAAAGACAAGCATGGTAACAACCGCAGGATTAACCCATGTTACAACTTCACCTGGATGGTATACTAAATATGTGATAAAAGATAGGATTGCAAAGAATATCGCACCTAGTAAGATATAAAATCCAATTGATTTTTTTGCTAAAAAGGTTTGATTTGTACTCATGATTTTTTACCCCCCTTTTTTTCTTTAAGTATTGAAAGCACATACATTGTAATTGTCGCCGCAGCAAACACCGCGAATATCACAATAAAGGAAATAAGAAGTGCTTCCCACCAAGGTATCGCACGAACAACTTGTGCGCCAATCGCAATACCATTCATAGCTCTAGAATTTACATACACATAAAGAATACGATGGTTAGCCGTACGCACTGCCTCAAACAACCTTGCATCGTTTAATAGCACTGTACGGTTTAATTCTGAATCAAACCATGTATTTCTTGTTGACATAAGCATCCACTTATCAGTGCCAAAAGCAACACCGCGCGGGGTTTGGAAATTTCCATTAGCATTGTCGGTCAAAACATAACCGCTAAAATTCCACTCGCCGCGCAAAATTTGGTTTTGCACTCCATCATGATTACCTACCCAAGTAGGTCCTAAACGATTTAGAGCATTCATCATTTTTCTTGCGCCCCCGACAGCAACTGCACCCTCAAAAGCGCGTAATTGAATTTCACGGGCGGTTTGTTCGGTCATAAATGCACCATAACCATAACGACCCATTTCGTGGTCATTAAATGCAAAGTGCTTGGGTGCGGCAATCATACCGTTTGACTGCATTCCTGCCGTCATTTGTGCACCGGCAATAAACGAATGTTGAGGACAAGAAGAGAAATACTCTGTATTTCTGCCTCCTTGCGGTACGCGGATAATGTTCATTCCCGGACCCCATAACCCGTCATGACCGGCATAATAGCCTGATTCACAAAACATTTCACCAATTTCAAACAACAACGCTTGGTTAAATGTCATCGCTTGCGTAGAGTGCGACGGGAACATTCTTGCATTAATGTCAGAAAAATTGCTTACACCTAAATTCAAGTTAGCAGGCATCGCTACATTAAATCTAGGATGGAAATTACCAACTGGACCTGCGGCAGCACCGTCGTTGTCTACTGAACCTGGATAGTTGATTCCGATAATAGGACTAGTCCCGCCAAAGTTTCTACCTATGGTTTCCAGCAATTCACCAATAGTCATTTGGTCAAGAATTCTTTCCCATTGAGGATGGTCAAAAGACTCGCCTTTCATATCAATAAGCGAATAACTAGTATTTACACCGTGTCTGATATGACTTGTATCTGTACTTCCTGGTTCGTAAACATTAACAAAGAGCAATTGACGACGCAACTCACCAGAGGGATTTATAGCAGCCGGACGCGTAGTGTATAATGCTGTAGGATTCCACACGGCTGATCTATTTTCTTGATAATCCCACTCACCCCATGTTCTTTCCCAATTAGTTCTGGACAAATGTAGGGTTGACCCCGGTGCAAAATAATTAAGACATGCATTATCTAAATGCGTAGTAATAGGTTGATTTGGTCTTGTACGGTATAAACCATTGATTGTAGTAAAACCTTCAGGTCCAAAATCAGGCTGACGCATTGCGCGGAAAGTATCATTGACCCAAACACGCACATGATTAGCGTTTCCATTAGCTGTCATACCGTCTGCAACAGTATACCCCATTTCTGCCATTACATTATTTAATGCACTGTGCGCACCATTTCCAATAGCAAAATAATATCTTCCGTCTTCTAATAGAAAAGTTCTTGCTGCAACCGCATCAAAACTTGCAATATAGAATAAGTCCATAACAAGTGTTATATCTTGAGAAGCACCAGGTTGTAATAATGCAGTTTTATCAAAACTTACCAATTGAATTGCTGATTTTTCAATTTGGTGGGCTCTATCATGTGCTGTAAACGGCACAGACACAATTCGTACGACCAGATGGGTTAACATTACCCACCAAAATATTGCCTAGTGAGTTTGCACCTCTTGAACCAATTTCACCAACGATTAATATTGCCCCGATTCCGGCATTGCGGTAAAACTCGCCAATCTGCATAGGAGTTGAACTATTAACCACTAAAATAACATTGCCGTTATTGCTATCCTCTGCAATGGCACGATTGACCAAAGCTCGTTCTGTGGCGGAAATTTGAAAATAATCTCTGCCTCTATCATTATTTTCACCTGTACCGCGGGATAAAAACACAATAATTGCATCGTCATAATCAACAACGCTATCCCATTGTGCTTGCCCCGGCATTGCTTGAAGCGGCAATGCGTTTAACCACGTATTTGCTGTTGCAAAACCACCTGGATTAGCTGCAGTGTTATTTCCGGTTCTACCGTCATACCAATTCCACATCGTGGGATTAACAGAAAGCCCAGCGTTTTCTAACCCATCTCTAAAAGTTAGGTTAATCGAATCGTTACCGATATTACCGATACCGCCTACACCATGTACATTTCGCACAGGGTTACGCGAACCGGTACCCACCAGCGTAACACTAGAACCACCAGCAAGCGGTAAAGTGTTGTTTGCGTTTTTCAGTAAAACCGTTGCCTCGTCGTTAATGCGCTCTAGCAGTTCTAACTGCTGCGTCATAAAGTCCGCGATGTCATCGGTTCTTCTCGTGAAGTGTTGACTTTCACCTACGCCGCCTACTATCCGTACGGAAGAGGTTCCAAGCGCAAAATCGATATCAACCCTTGAATCGAAAGCCCAAAGCGAAAAACACAACCCGACCACAAAAATAGCCGAGAGAGTTGCCGCTAAAGACCGCCATAGCCCTTTTTTGAACATAAGTCTTTTGTCTCCTTGTAAATTTGATTTTTTAAAAGCCTCATGGCTTTTATGTCGGTTTTACTTCTAATATTGCTTTAAATATACTGTGATAAATTATATATGTATAGATTGATATGTTTTTAAAAACTGCATTTTTGTTCTTAGATTAAACAAAAGTGTGTTATTATGCCGAATGGGTACGAATTTTAAGAAAAATATATTGACTTTTTAAGGAAAATAATATATGATTTAAGCATGTAGGAAATCCAATTGCAATTTGAACGGGAGGTTCTTCGCATATGATAAGTTCATTTGACAAAGAAGCATTATTTTCGCTGATTAAGGATTTGTATTCGGCAATCGGGATAAGAATCTCAATTTTTGATGACGCATTTAATCTAGTGACCGAATATCCTACCGAGGCTCCTAGCATTTGCAGGCTTGTAAGGACAACTGAAGAAGGTCTAAGGGCTTGCAGAGAGTGTGACAGGGCGGCGTTTGAACGGGCAAAAAAACTGAAAGCTCCGCATACATATAAATGTCATATTGGTATAACCGAAGCAATTGCGCCCATTCATTTAGACAGCGAGACTTTGGGTTATGCCCTTTTTGCGCATATGCTGCCAGAAGAAAATGTAAATGAATCTTTAGACGAAATTTGCATGTTATGCCAGCGATTTAATTTAGATAAATATGAAGTACAAAAAGCGGCAAAAGAGTTAAAAACACATAGCACCGAAAAAATTTCTGCGTCGATTCATTTATTAGAAGCCATTGCCTCATACTTGCAAATCAAAAAAATCGCAAATTGGAAAACCGAAGAATTTTCTGTTCAATTGCGATTATTTATAGACGCTAATTTAGATAAGGATTTAACCAGCGCGGTTTTGTGCAACCATTTTTATATCTCGCGCACTAAATTGTATCACTTGTCTTTAAAAGCCTTTAATATGGGTGTATCAGAATACATACTATCGCGCAGGATAGAAAAAGCAAAGCAATTGTTAAAAACTGAAAAAGTATCTATCGCCGATACTGCAAAAAGAGTCGGTTTTAGTGATTATAATTACTTTTGCAAAATATTCAAAAAAGTAACGGGTGTCACCCCCTCAAAGTATGCAAAAACCGATAAAAAGGATAGTGAAAGCTAAAGAATCTCTATTTGATATTTGTATTGAAACTCGGCGTCTACTGAAAGGCAGTTGATTCCCTCTTTGGCTTTTAATTCACGAATAGGATTGTAATAATCTGGTAAACCGAACCAAGGCTCGAAGCAAATAAATTCGCCGTGCGTTTTGTGCGACCAAAAAGCAAGGTAGGGACAATCATTAAACCAAAATTTTATCGCCGTGCCGTCAGATTTTTGCAAAACAACATACTTGCTTTTAAGGTTTGTAAATAGCAACGCATCGACCGAAAACAAGGATTTATATAATAAAATTTCTTTGACTGACCCATAAAGCTTTTGCCCTTTGATTAAAATTTCATCGGGGTCGTATACTATTTGTACGGGGTGTTCTTTGTGCTGAAAAACTAGCTTGTTGCCATCTATATGTGTGCCAAAAGCATCTTCCTTACTAGGCAAAATAAAACCAGGGTGTCCGCCAACACCAAAATAGATAGGCTTATCGTCAATGTTTTTAATCCTATATAATGTAGTAAGCCTGTTTTTGTTTAATTTGTATTGAATGTAAAAATGAAACTTAAACGGATAAGATTTTAAGGTTTGAGGCGTGTCAGTCAGTAAAAAGGTAACGCTGCTTTTTGTTTGTTTTGTTATAGAAAATTCAGAATCCTTTGCAAAACCATGTAGCGGCAAATGATATTCTTTTCCATCATATTGATATGTTCCATCTTTAAGTCTTCCTGTAAACGGAAAGCAATTAGGCGAGTGAAAAGGATAGCTATCACTATCGCCTTGCCATAGAATCTCTGTATTTTTGTGTTTATCAAAAACACTGACTGTCTCCGCACCATGTGTGTCAAAAACAACCTTTAGAAAAGAATTCTCAATAAAAATTCTCATAAACTACTTTACTCCGTAAACAATGTCCGAATATAATAATGATTTTTCTAATTCATCTATGTGAGTATTTTTATCAATCACCACACATTCTATTCCAAACATGGTGGCGAGAGAACGCATATCAACAGTTGTCAAAGCGGTGCTTGCCACAGTGTGATGTGCGCCGCCTGCCAAAATCCATGCGGCGGCACCTGTTTTAAAATTGGGCTTTAGCTTGTACATAATGCGCGCAACGGGTAATTTTGGCATAGGTTTAGGTTGCTTAACTAATTCTACTTCGGCAACAATCATTCTAAAGCGATTGCCTAAGTCTATCAAACTAACCACAATCCCCTCGCCTGTTATTCCGTCAAAAACCAATCTTGCGGGCGGTTCTTTTCCACCAATGCCCAATGCGTGTACCTCTACCTTGGGTTTTGAAGCAGCAAACGATGGCGGAACTTCCAACATATGTGCACCAAGGACAAGCTCGTTGCCTTTGGTTAAGTCATAGGTATAGTCCTCCATAAATCCTGTCGCACCCTTTTTGCTCTCTGCCATTTTTTGCATTACCGCGCCTAACGCCGCAGTTTTCCAATCGCCCTCGCCGCCGTAGCCAAACCCTTGTGCCATTAAATTTTGTGTAGCTAGCCCCGGCAATTGCTTTAATCCGTGTAAATCCTGAAAGGTATTTGTAAACGCGCCAATTTGATTGTCATCAAAAAACTTGCGCATGGCGAGTTGATATTTTAATTGCTCTTTAACCGAATCAATTTTGTCGGTATTGATAATATAATCTTTTTGCAGATTTTCATACGCTGTGTCCAATTCTTTCTTGGTCACTTTGTTAATATACTCAACCAAATCCCCCACCGCATAGCCGTCTACTTGCCAGCCGAATTTGATTTGCGCCTCGACCTTATCACCCTCGGTGACTGCAACCTCGCGCATATTATCGCCAAACCTTGCAACCTTTAAATTGCGGCTAAAATTATAGGCAATAGCCGCGCGCGCCCAATCAAAAATCTCTGTCACCGTATCGAGGTCTTTATAAAAGCCCACAATGACCTTTCTTCTTAGACGCATCCTTGCGGCAATAAAGCCATGTTCTCTATCGCCGTGCGCCGCCTGATTTAGATTCATAAAATCCATATCAATGCTGTCAAACGGCAGCTTTTCATTGGCTTGCGTATGCAAATGCAGATAAGGCTTTGCCAAAATCGAAAAACCTTCAATCCACATTTTGCTTGGCGAAAATGTATGCATCCATGTAATGACACCGACACAATTTTCATCCGCATTGGCTTTTTTTATCGCCATTGTGATTTCTTGCGAAGTAGTAAGCGGCGGCGAGGCAATAATCGTAACAGGATTATGTTTTTGACTGTTAAGAAATTCTACAATCGTGTCGCTGTTTTTAGCAACCTGCGCTAGTATATCAACCCCATACAAGTGCTGACTGCCTGTTAAGAAATAGATGTTTTTTTTCATGTTGAGTAAACTCCTTTATTTTTTCTGCCCATAATAGGCATTTAACCCATGCTTTCTATGGTAATGCTTTTCAATCAATTCTTTGGGTGCGGTTTGGACACTTGAGTCGATTGCTAATGTCAATGATGCCATCTTTGCGACTTCTTCTAACACAAGACTGTTTTCGACGGCTTTTTGGGCATTGCTTCCCCATGTAAAAGGTGCGTGGTTTTTGACTAATACCGCAGGGCAAGAAAGGGGGTCTATGTTATTTTTTGTAAAATGCTCGGCAATAACTAACCCAGTGTTTTTTTCATAGTCAGTTGCAATCTCTTTTTGTGTCAATGCCCTTGTGCATGGCACACCGCCGTAAAAATAATCCGCGTGTGTTGTACCAAAACAATCTAGACTTTTACCTGCTTGGGCAAACGCTGTTGCATAAGTAGAGTGTGTATGTACCACACCCCCTATGTCATTAAATGCTTTGTATAGTGCTAAATGCGTCGATAAATCGCTACTTGGATTTAGATTGCCTTCAATAATCTCACCCTCTAGCGATACCACCACAATGTCATTTACTATCATATTCTCGTACGATACTCCGCTGGGTTTGATTGCCACCACACCTTTTTTTCTGTCAATTTCGCTTGCGTTTCCCCAAGTTAATACTACAAGATTTTTAGATACCAAAGCTTTATTCGCAACAAAAACTCTTTCTTTTAATTCTGCATACGAGTTTTTTGTTTTTTCTGTTTCCTCTTTAAAAGTATTCACCGCAAACCGCAAAGCAGGCAAACCCTGTACAAATTTCTCAATGTATTTTTCAATCCCCTCCCTATCCTTTGCCTGCGGTTTAAGCGTTTTTATCGCAATATTCTTAAATATCTTTTTGGAAAGGTAATCTGCTAATGATTCGCCGTCTTGTTTTTGCAAGGCAAAGAGAGCCAAAAGTGCCATGCCCCATGCGCCGCCCTCGCCGCCATAAGAAGTCGTGCTTACAGGCGTATCTAGCGCACTAGCCAAAAATGATTGAAAAACACCCTCTGTTTTAAACAGTCCGCCATGTCCAACAATCGAATCCATTTGCACGCTTTCTTCTTTTGATAAAATATCCAAACCTAATTTAAGCGTTGCGAATGCCGAGTATAAATGTGTTCGAATAAAATTTGCCAAATTAAAATTACTCTCTTTTGTGCGTAAAAAGGTTGGACACCCATCGTCAATCTGTGTGCTGTGTTCGCTTGATACATAATTATATGATAAAAATCCACCGCAATTAGGTTCCGCCTGTAAACTTTTTAATAAAAGTTTTTCGAGTAAATCCCCACGGGATTCCTTTACCTTGTACTCATTTAGTAATTCTTCTAACACCGCAACCCAAGCGTTAATATCCGAAGAACAATTATTACAATGCACCATCGCAACAGGGCTGCCAGTCGGAGTAAGTACGACATCTATTTGCGGATAAATCCTTTGTAATGCTTTTTCTAGTACCACCATAGCAAAGATAGAAGTACCTGCCGAAATATTTGCCGTCTTTGGTTTTATAGAATTTGTCGAAACCATGCCCGTCGAAGTATCGCCCTCGGGCGGACAAAATTTTGCGCCCTTTTGCAAATTCCCCTGTGGGTCTAGTAGCCTAGCACCCTTTTCGGATAAAAACCCTGCATTCTCGCCTGCTAGGCAAATCTTTGGTAAAATGCTAAGTAAATCTATATGGGCGGTTTTGTCTTTAATAAAAGAAGAAAATAATTCAATTTTGCTTTTGTCGTAATTTTTTGTAGTTAAGTCAATAGGAAAAATACCTGATGCTTCACCAATTCCTAAACACCTCTCTCCCGTTAATTGATAATGAATGTGACCTGCAAGCGTTGTTAGGTGAGTTATATTCTTTACAAACGGTTCACCGTCATTGATTGCTTGTAATAAATGCGCAATGCTCCAGCGGGACGGAATTTTAAAATTAAAAAGTGTCGTCAATTCTTTTGCGGCATTCTCTGCATTGTTATTGCGCCAAGTGCGAAACGGGGTTAGCAATTTATCTTTTTTATCAAACACCAAAAAACCGTGCATCATGCCACTAATACCGATTGCCCCCAGTCTGTTTAGTGTCACTCCAAAATTTTCTTTTATTTGTGCTTTAACCTGTGCATAAGCATTTTGAACACCCTCTAAGGCTTTTTCTAACGAATAAGTCCACAAGTTATTGCTTAACTCATTCTCCCATTCTGCTACACCGCTTGCTAAAACATCACGGTTTTCATTTAATAAAATCGCTTTGATTCGTGTTGAGCCTAGTTCAATACCGAGTGCAGTTTTGCCGTCTTTAATAATTTGTTTGCTCATCATTCGCCATCTTTATCTATTGCAACTTTTACACTAGAATCGCCAAAAGAGCTAGTTGCATTTATCGTTATCAAATTTGCATCATTTTCTGGTTTAATAATAGCCAAAGCCTCGCCGTAATAGGTATCGGTTGTGTCGGTCAAAAAGCCACGAGGGTTATACGGGCAACCGCTACCCAATCCTAACAATGTGCCGTTTGCAACTTCTATTTTAATATCGCCACGACAAAGAGGTTTTGTAACTTTATTTTTGTCTGTGTATGCAAGTCTAACATAACAAAGCTCATCCTTTGTTATAGTAAGTTTTTCAGGTAGAAGTGACAATTGCGTTTCTTCCCCTGCAGTTTTCAAAGCCGTTCTTGATATTTCTTTTTCGTCTTTATCATATCCTACCGCCACAATTTCTCCGTCAAAATAGGCACTATTTTTAAATACTACCCTGCAATCATTTTTCATTTTTTTGATTGCCACCGATTTACCATTTATAAATAATTGCACTTTATCAGCCCGTGCATAAACCTCTACATTAGTTTTTTTGCCGTTTTGACCATTCCAACTCCATGACTCTTGTGCATTAGTCATGCGCCATGCCGCACGAGTATATTTTTGTTTTGCAGTATCTACAGGTGTCACCGCTATGCGTATTTTGTCTAATTCAAACGCAACACGAGTATATGCCATCTCGCCGCTTGGTTTACCTGTAATATCTAATCTGCCTGCCCCTGCCGCAATCCAACCTTCTCCCAGCCTAAAGTCAGGAGCATAAGAGACATACTCGTGTGCGCCAATGCCAACCTCGCCCAAATAATCAATCCCTGTCCAAACAAAATCGCCAATCAGTGCAGGATTATTTTTTGAAAATTCGATAAATTTGTACGCATCAAACGAAAAGGTTTCTGTCCCTAAAATAACTCGGTCGGGGTATTTTTTGACATCCTTTTTATATCGTTTTTCGCCATAATTGTAGCCGGCAACATCTAACTCGGCAAACGCTTTTTTAGTCTTTCTATCACTGCCACCTAAACTAGCGCCCCACTTCATAAATTTTGCACCAAAAATACCTGCAAGGTTGTTAAAAAACTCGCTGCCAACGGTTTTCCTTTTATTTTTAGGCTTTGCCTGCTTTTCTGCTTTTTTATTGCTGTGTACACCAAAGCCAAGAGAACTTAAATAATTAAAAAACAAATTGATTCCGCAAGTTACGGGTTTTGTCGTGTCAATTTCACGAATAAAATCGCGCATATCTTTTATGAGTTGTATGCCGCGCGCTTGTGCAGACTCGGACACCTCATTTCCAATCGAATACATAATAACAGACGGGTGGTTGTAGTCTTTATCTATCATATCGGCTAAATCTTGCCTAAACCATTCGTCCACATATTTGGCATAATCATATTTATTTTTGTGAATATACCACATGTCAATATACTCGTCCACCATATACACACCTAAACTATCGCATGCATCTAGCATTGCTTTCGAGCATGGATTATGAGAAGACCTAATTGCATTGTAGCCGTTATCCTTTAAAAGCTTTACCTTGCGCCACTCGGCAAAGGGATGCGCTACTGCACCTAAAAGACCATTATCATGGTGTACACAAGCGCCTTTTAATAAAACCTTTTTGCCGTTAACTTTTAAACCGCTTTTCGCATCGCACTCTATTGTACGAATACCAAATTTAACTTCTTCGATATGATTCTTAAATTTAATTCGTGCTGTATATAGATTGGGATTTTCTGCATCCCAAAGCTTCGCATTCGGAATCTCAATAGTTGTTGTGTTTTCTTTCGGTGAAGTGATTGCCGTCATAGCAACAACTTCATCTTCTTCCAAAACCTCAATCTCTACCGTTCCCTCACCCTCTGTCTTGACACTAACCTCTATCACCGCAGGAGAATGGCTTAGCGTTTTGATTTTTATACCATTTAGTGAAATATGCTCTTTTTCTAAAATAAACAAATTGACGGGACGGTAAATCCCTGCACCCGAATACCAACGGGTATTAGGTAAATCGCTATTAAACGCCAACACCTTGATTGTATTTACTTTGCCGTGCAATAAAAAGGGCGTCGCATCAACATAAAAATTTGTATAGCCATAAGGTCGCTGCGCCACCTTTTGATCGTTTAGATAAACCTCTGCATCCTTATAAACACCTTCAAGCTCAAATACTATTTTTTTGTCAACCCATTCATTAAGCACCTCAAACTCTTTTTCATAAGCATAATCTCCACCCAAAAACCACGCCCCGCCCTTGCCTGCTGGCGATTCAATTGACCGCTTTTCTAAAAGCATTGCATCATGTGGTAAATCCACCTTTTTAGCACTTGCCTCATCGGTCACTTTATAAAATATCCAATTGTCACAAAAACAAATCTTTTTCATATCCCCTAAAGCATACACCATAAGCCAAAAGGTGTAAAGAGATTCTTGTTCACCATTTATGTATTATTGTTTACCTCCCCTTTCTTCTAATATTACAAGTTATATAAAGGAAATGCTGATTAAATGGATGCACAGCCGAGTCTTCCTTTGGTAGACAAACTCCACGAAGTATTTTTGCGAGTAGATTGAGGAAATTTTGTCACTTTTTTGTCTTAAGAGTATACTCTGTCTTACATAAAAAGGTTTTTCCTGCGAACAAAATTCTCTAGCTACAGGCTCGGCTTTTTTGCGCCACAAACTTTAGCTGTGGATATTTTTGGTTAAAAATAATCAACCCTTCACCACAGCTTGAAAACAATATTTAGATCATTTTGTTCTATATCAATAAAATGATCGCCACCAATTCATATTTCATAATACTTTTGTGTTCAACTACTATGAAGTGTGGGGCACCACATAAGTATCAAACTTGAACACAACAACATTGTGTTCAAGTTTTTTGTTTTATCTGCCATGAAAAAATCCTATGATATATTTAAATTATACCATAGGACTCATTTTTAAATGTCTATTTTTTAGCATGCTGTTAAAATCAAAAATATTTACAAAGTTTTAGCCGTTTTTTAAAATTGCTTAAAAAACTATACCAGCTTAATACTAAGCATGTTGGGGTTTATAATTCTAGGCAATTCAACTATTACAATAAAATTAAAAACTACAAAATGAGGACCTGTAGTATGTGAAATACTAATTTGTCCGTTCAGTTTGACACCTTCAATCCTTACGGAAGTAGTTTGCATAGCATTGGAGCTAATCAACACCCTTACCAAGTAATGTGTATCAAAAAAACACTCGGAATAATTGTTTTGTAATATGCCTAAATATTCGCTATCAAGATATTCATAAAAAGCAATGTAATCATTTAATTCTGTATAGCTTTCCATTACATGAATGGTAGTATCATTCCAATCATTGCTTGAAGGAAGCGGCGATGCTAAAGGATGGAACATCCTTCCCACTATATTATAAGCGAATTTATCAGGGTGAAGAAAGACATTGGTGTTTATAGCTGATAATTTTCTCTCTAGTTGTTCAATATCATCTCGTAGTTGTCCCATAAGTGTTTGTAACTTTTCTATTTGCTCTAGTAAATCACAATTAGCTACAGTATTTTGTAAAACAATAATTTTGTTTTGTAAGCTTGTAATTTCTGCTAACAAATCAGTTTGAATTTGATAAAGTTGATTTTTTAATTCAGTTTCATCAGAATCATTTTGTCTGTTTTGCAAATAGTCAATCTCTCTTTGCAAATCGGCAATTTCAGCACGCAAGTCGTAATTATCGCAAGCGCCTAATCCGATTATGCCGAATGTAAATATTGCTACTGTCGCAAGCAGCATCGCTATTAGCTTTTTTAACTTTGTCATAAATTTTCATTCTCCTTGTTAGCAGTCTATGCTGCTATAGAAATTCTTACTATAGCAGAACCTAACAAAATTTTAAACATCCACTACATTGCTATTTGTAATGTAGTGGATGTTTAAATCAACTAGCTACTCATCATTAGAAATTGCTGCAGACTCGTTGTTTTCTTCTTCTAGTGCAGCAGCATTATCATATGCTTCTACTGTTCCAGCATCTGTATCTGAAGCCCCTGATTTAGCTAATGCTCTTTGTTTTCTTAGCGTAAAGAATATTTTCAAGAAGCCCCACACCAAGAATAAACCTACAAACAATAAAACATTGAACAAAATAACAAATATTTGCCACATGGGAAGAGCCTCACCCCAAACTACTCCATCGCCCCAGCCATTCATAGCGTTGCTTCTTACAGTTACATATAAGATGTTGTGTACTGCATCTCTCATACGCATAATTGTAGTTGCTGTATAATGTTCGCCTGTTCTTGATATTTGATTACCGCCTTGTAAAAGATTTAAATCGCCGCCTGCTCTAATCATTTGGTCGATATTCATAAAGGTATACATATTAAAGTCTGTAATAATAGCACCTCTAAAGCCCCATTCTTCACGCAGAAGCTCTGTTAATAATCTATAACTTCCGCCTGCCCAAACTGTACCTATGCGGTTGAACGCGCTCATTTTTGCTGTAGTGCCGCCAACTTTTACTGCCATTTCAAACGGTCTAAGATAAATTTCTCTGGCTGTTTGTTCATTAAACCAAGTAACAAGACCAAAATTAGAACGGTCTGTTTCTTGGTCGTTGATAGCAAAATGCTTAACAAATGTTGTTATACCTTTGCTTCTGGCACCTAAAATTGTATGAGCACCAATCATACCTGAAAGGAACGGACATTCACTATAATATTCAGAATTTCTTCCTGAGAACGGAGTGCGATGAATATTCATGCCCGGTGCGTACCAGCCTGAATATGGACGGTTATCGCCAGCCCAACGACCTCTATCACCAAGCAGCCCCTCTATGCCAATCATAACACCAAAATCAAATGCTAAATCTGTATTCCAAGTTGCTGCAATTGTAGGTCCGGAGGCATAAAACGCTGTTCCATGTACAGATGGGTCGTTCATGAAGCTAACAAAGCCGCTTGGACCGTCTGGGTCTGTAGTACGAGGTTTACCGATATGAGCCATTTGGACTGTGCTGAATGCACCATTTTCTATAATCTCTGCCATTTCTGAAATACTAAGCTGGTCTAAAATCTGATCCCATAAAGGCTCTTCTATTCTGCAGTGTACTACACGAACAGAACCTACTTCATCTCTCAAATGATTAAATGAGTTTCTTACCGCCGGTGTAGTACTTAAGGCACTATTCAAGAAACTTCTGCCGCCTGCTGCTGCAGGTTGATTATTTTGAGGTCTAACTAAATGATAAAGTCTTGCTCCGTTAGCTACCCGCACTCCTTGAGTCGGCATTTGACTTGCAGGAACATACCATGCACCAGAAATAGGGTCGTCAGGAGCATCATTAATGTGCTGCGTAAATTGCACAGAGTTATCTCTTAATGTATTTAAGAAAACATCGGGAACTCTTCTATGCTGCTGATTACCACCCTCCGGCAATGATGGGTTTGTAGGGAATGTTGCTAAAA
>Ga0131853_10012355_pt1 | contig 15638 bp, 17 predicted proteins | sample TergutLab28metaG_FD_92764 | JGI IMG/M metagenome (GOLD analysis project Ga0131853, IMG submission 92764) | Labiotermes labralis P1 segment gut microbial communities from Petit-Saut dam, French Guiana - Lab288 P1 (version 2) (version 2) | ecosystem: Host-associated > Arthropoda: Insects >...
CGATTAAAGCGTTTAGCCAGGAAGACAATCTGCTATTCCAAATCTCTGGAAATGCACAAAATCATGTTCGGTTTGCTTATCAATGAACTCGAATTTAATAAACAACTATACTAGAACATAACCCCCCATGAGGGAGAGGCCATTTGGCGTTGTTAGAGAAAATCAAGGATGGAAAAGGGTAGTTCGCGTGAGGAACGGTTACGTCTGAAGCTCGCTTTAGCCGCACCGAAGCGGTTGTAGGCATCCACAAAAACCTCTAACATCGCACGAAGGGTTTCCAGATTTCGAGAAAAACACCTGCTACGTCGAGCAAGGATAGGGATGTAATGCCGCAAATCAGCATTCACACCCTCAACGGTGAAGGCATTGCTTTTATCCCGCGCATTTCGCACATAGTTCCCAGGATAAACCACATCCACATAACCAGACCAGCCATCGGTGAAATACGCTTGGGCGGGTGGCGCATTGTCAACAATTCCTTGAATCCGATCCGGGGACTTGTCAAACACCACATCAAAACCTACGATTTGACGCGGATTTCGGCTCACTGCGGTCATGATATACACGTTTTCACGCGTCTTAGACCGGGGCTTGTGTCCAATGAACCAGTACAATTCATCTAGCTCCACAATCTCAGGAAAGTTATCCACATTTATTCCGGCGTTTTTTTAATCCAATTGTACACATTCGCTTTACTCATGCCGAAAATCTTTCCCACACCTCGGCCGCTCACGCCTGAGTAATAGGTTTTTATTGCTTGTTCGCGCATTTCCTCCGGATACGCTTTTGACCTGGCTTCCAAGGTATAGGTTTTGCCGCAATCTTTGCACCTACTACGCTGGCTGCCGGATCTATTGTAGCCAAAGTTGATTTGATTTTCTACGCTGCCACATGACGGACAGGGCCGCAAGGCGCTTTCTTCTAAGCTTTTCATAGCTTTAGTTTAACACAAACAATGCCATTTTGTCCACTCCCCCCCATGATCGTACTTGCTGAAAGCTTATTTAGTATTATCCGAAAGATGGTCTTTAAACTCTAATTCTAGCCGTACTCTTTCTAGTTCTAAAAGTAGTTCAATTGTTCTTTTGATATCTATGTCCTTATTCCGTTTTGCTTTCTTGAAAATAGTGTTAATAAGGTCTTCGATAAACTCTGTTTTTCCTAACCAATTTTCAACTTTGCTTCTTATTTCGTTTTCATCTTTTTCCAAATCCTCCTTAGTTCTTTTCCATAAGCAGACTTAAAAAGTCCGCAAATTTATAAATGGCATTTCTCTTTAGTTTTTTTAACTCGACATTATCTCTACTGTTAAAACCAAGTAGCTCTAATATTTCATTTTCATACTTGCGATTTACGAAGTATTCCATTAGATATAGCTGTTCTTCATCAGATAAGATGCTCCTAGCCCAATAGAAGCTTGCTATATGTCTTTTCAGTTCATCTTCGGTCAACTCTTTTGCCGATAGATTGAACATATCTGCTCCAAGCTTCATAAACGGCTGTTTGCTATATTCAAGCGAAAAATCATAATTCGCAGTTAAGCCCTTTTGGGCGTTTAGTTTTGCTAGTTCCCATTCTAAGTTTTCTAATCCCATAAAATAGCTATTTACGTTTCTCTTTGTTTCTTCAAAATTGAAGTGTTGCAAATTTTGACTTGATAATGTCTTGCTTAATTTCATTTTTCTTTCCCCCTCTGAATCAAAAAGAGCAGTAAATCATTCTGTAGATGCTACTGCTCTCTCTTAATTCCATTGTATTAAAGTATTGTAAGAGTACAATAGATATTGGACAGTGTGAGGAATAAAGAGAGCAGAGAAGGAACACATCGGTTAAAATAGAGTTACCACTAACTTTACAAACCGAAAGGATGTGTCCCTCTCTGCATGGAAAGTATAACACAGGACATGAAATATCGGCAATCCCTAATGCAGTATGCGAAGAAATACGGGGTGAGCCGAGCCAGTCGGAAATACAACAAAAGCCGCTCATATGTCTACTTTTGGCGAGCCCGCTATGACGGAACGCTAGAATCGCTGGCTTGTAAGTCGCGCAGACCGCACAGTCACCCAAACCAGCATACGGAAGATGAGCTAACGCTAATCCGCAATATGTGGCGGCGCAACCCAAGGCTGGGGATGGTGGAGCTCTGGCATCGTCTCAAAATGCGTGGGTATACGCGCTGTCCGGGAAGTCTATTCCGCATCATGCGCCAGTTACACATGTTCCCGCCGGTTAAAGAAAAGAAGAAATATATACCGAAGCCATATGAACAGATGCAATATCCCGGTCAACGTGTACAAGTTGATGTGAAAGTAGTACCACGAAGTTGCATCGCTGACCCAGAGTTGAAGCTCTATCAATACACTGCCATAGACGAATATTCCCGTTTGCGCTTTCTGGACGCCTATGATGAGCAAAGTACATACTCATCAGCGGATTTCTTAACGAAGATGACCGCTTGGTTCAGAAGAAAAGGAGTCCGAGTGGAGTGTGTTCAAACCGACAATGGGTTTGAGTTTACAAACCGCTTCAGCAACAGCAAAAGAGACCTGCAAACCCTGTTTGAATCTACTGCTACCAAACTTGGCATACAGCACAAGCTGATTTGTCCCTATACTCCCCGGCACAATGGAAAAGTAGAACGCAGCCATCGCGAGGACAACAAGCGATTCTATAGCACACAGCATTTCTTCTCTCTCCACGACTTCAAAGCTCAGCTTGTCAAGCATCACCGCCGTTCTAACAACTTCCCGATGCGTCCCCTCAACTGGAGTTCTCCTCTACAATTCCGCACTGTCCAATATCTTTGACAATCTTACAACATGTATCAACGATGTGTGAACAAATCAAGAACACCAGAGCATATCAAAACGAAATGCACTGACGTTCATTGTCCTTTGACGCGCAAAACATCTACACTGTTATTTGATTGGCTATGAGGTCACTCCGCCAATAATATCCCGAACTTCCATACTTTTCGTAATTAGAAATATTATCGAAGCTTACTCTAAAATTACATGCGTCTATTATGTTCTGGGTATCATACTTTTTTGCAAATAGCAAACAAACCTGCTTCACACATTGAAATTTTGGAACTGTCCAGTTATGAAACGCCTCATCCTCTAGTACAATAAACATCCCCTGCCAAACATCTACACGCTTTATGTCAGGGAATTGGGCTAAAATTTTTGTTTTATCGTTTTCAAATATATTGCTGCAAATGCTGTCAAAATAGTCTTTGAAATTCACACGCTACACCCTGCCCTCCACCTTATTCAAATGCCCACTGTCCCGCATGGAGACGAAATCATCTCCCGCCACAATGATATGATCCACTAGGCGAATGCCCAAGGGGGCAAGCGCACCCATCAATTGTTCCGTTGTTGCAATATCTGTCACGTTGGGGATGGCCAACCCGCTGGGGTGATTATGCGCCAACACCACAGAAACCGCTTTCCGCTTGAGCGCAATTTCCACCGCACGGCGGATGCTAAAGCTTAAGGCGTTTACCGTACCCTCCGCCAACTTCTCATGATGGGTCACCCGCAAGCTGCCGTCCAAGCAGACAAGGTACACCGCCTCATCTGTCATGCCGTGAAAAAGCGGGGCAACAAAAGCGCCCATGCGCTCGGTGTTGTTTAAAATTTGCTCCTCTTTGGCACGGTCAAGCTGATACCGCCGACCAAGCGCCGTAACAAGCCGAATCAAGGTCACGGCATGTTCCCCAATCCCGTCAACCTCCAGTAAATCCTGGGGCGATGCCTCAAACACCTTGGAAAATGTCCCAAAATGATTCATCAGCCCATGTGCAATCGGATTCACGTCACGCCGGGGAATGGCAAAGCTGAGCAGAAGCTCCAATGCTTGATGATCGGCAAAGGTATCAAGCCCATGTTCTACAAATTGTTCCCGCAAGCGCGCTCTATGTCCGCTGTGAATGCTCATCGCGCACCGTACTCCACGAGATATGCCTCCATCTTTTCTCGAATCTCGTCCGTGATCACAATGCGGCCGTCAAGCTCTCGCTTGTGTAAAAACGCGATAATCTCCCGCACAGTTACGATGGGGAATACTTTCAGCCCCAGTGTATCTTGCAGTTCTTGGATGGTGGTCTTATCCCCTGTTCCCCGCTCCATCCGATCGACAGAGACGAATAGGGCAGCCAGCTTCACATCCGCAACTTGCTTGAATAGTTCCACTGTTTCGCGCACTGCTGTGCCGGCTGTGACAACGTCTTCAATGATGGCAATCCGTTCCCCTGCTTGGGGCTTGTGCCCGATCAGACTGCCGCCTTCGCCGTGATCTTTGGCCTCCTTGCGGTTAAAGCAAAAGGGCATATCTTTCCCGTGCAAGCGATACAAAGACGATGCCGCCGAGACAGACAGCGGAATCCCCTTATACGCCGGGCCAAAGAGCACATCAAATGCCTCCCCGCTCTCTTCTATGCACGCGGCATAATAGTCCCCCAGCGCCGAAATTTGGCTTCCTGTGCGATAGTTCCCGGTATTGATAAAGTAAGGCGTCTTTCGGCCGCTCTTGGTGGTGAAATCTCCAAAGGTCAAAACGCCTGCGCGTACCATAAAGGTGATAAATTCTTGTTTGTATGCTTGCATATGAATCGTCTCCAATCTTTATAATTGCATGGATAATGTACTGCTGTGGCAAGTGCTTATTTTGTGGCGGACTCAGAAATCCGGTCACAAATTGCTTGGGCGAACTTAGTATCTTCCTTTTTAAAAGCGATGGGTGCATGAGAGGAAGTCTCATGCCTATCTTCTACGCCCCAAGACCCGTCTCCAGAGGCATCATGCCTTCGCATCTGAAGGGTCTTAAAAGAAAGAATATTTGCACCCGACATTTCTCTTATCTCCATAGATTGAATTTTGGAAAAAGGAACCAAGGCATTCTTCTTGCTATCAATAATTGTAAGAGAAGATTTAGACGCAAGCCACACTCGCCCAGACACATCAGGATATATAGCTGAGCACAAGGCAATTTGACCAGTATCTTCGTTGATTCCTGTTCTATGTCCATTAAACTGAGAGTTGGTAATTTTTTCGCCTTTTTTATGTCTCTGCCTAATTATCCAAAGGGAGACAATAATAACAATAATTGAGAGTACAAGAAGGATAACATAGAAAGTAGTTTCTCCTAATCCAAACATATATCTGAGTTCTTCAAGCATGACAAAACCACCTTCCCGCCTCCTAATATAAATTAGCTAACGACATTATAACACTGTTCCAACCCAAGGGCAACAAAGCACTCAAGCAAACTTACCCTCTATAAATCTCCTAGCATTATCATCAAGCTCAGCCAGCATCGCCATGAGTTCTTCTTCTGGCCGCTCAAAACCACCCGTAGCCCACTCTCCGACTACACCCAAACTACCCGATAGGAAAAAGTGGGCGTAAGGCTCTAGTGCTTCCGCTACGTCTGTGAGGCCAAACTCCCTACACCAACAAGCCACACAGGAGGCTTTAAACAAATTGGAAATCCGATTGAAAAAAGCACCGTTTGCATGTTCTCCCAAAATCAAGCGGCAGACTTTCTTGTTCTCGGCCATATATCGAAATAACACGCCAAAAAACACCTGTGTATCCAGATTGTATTCCGCAGAGAGAATCTCACTGACTTCCTGTATCACAACATCTTCCATTTGCTTGTATAAATCGTAAATATCCTTATAGTTTGCATAGAAAGTAGACCTGTGTACATCTGCTTTGTCCGTTAGCTCCCGCACTGTAATATGCTGTATACTCTTTTCCATCAGCAATTCTGCAAGTCCCTCACGGAGGGCTTTTTTTGTTTTTCTAACGCGCCTGTCCTCTTTTATCTCAGTACCCACGAAAACACTCCTCTCTATCCGACAAAGTCATATAAATTTGTCTGTTTCAAGACAATTCTAATTGGAATTGATTGTTGTTATCCATACACTTGTCTATTATAATACAAATTATCGGAAAAACAACACTTATCTGCACAAATAGGAGGAACAACTCTATGCTTATGCTTTATTTTTCAGGAACAGGAAATTCAAAATACATCGCTGAATTATTTTCTCAGTATCAGGACGCTGCTTGTCACTCAATTGAAGAACATATTGACTTTCAACCATTAATCGCCGCTGAAGATGTGGTCGGCTTTTGTTACCCTGTGTACTTCTCAAGCGTACCAAGAATCATGCGCACATTTGTCGCACAGCATATGGGGACGCTCAAGGACAAAAAAATAATCATCTTCTGCACACAACTCATACTCTCCGGCGACGGGACTAGGAAATTCGCTATGCTATTCCCGAAAAATCACATAGAGATACTCTACACCGAACATTTCTTTATGCCCAATAACATGAATGACATCGCCTTTCTACCAATCGCGGACAATAAAGGCATCCAGCGATCTCTTGCAAGGGCAAAGCGAAAAATGGAATCCATTTCCCGCGATATCCAAACCGGAACGGTCAAAAAACGCGGGTTTTCCATCATAGCTCGCATATTGGGATTCCCACAGGCCATGTTTATGGAAACTATGGAAAAACGAGCAAACCGCGCCGTCAGCATAGATGGCGATTGCACCAAGTGCGGTATCTGTATCGAGATTTGCCCCATGAAGAACTTTTCTTTGGAAGATGGGAACATCCGGCATAAGCATAACTGCACCATGTGCTATCGTTGCATTAACATGTGCCCGGAAAAGGCCATTACCGTGCTGTTATCCGGGAAGATAAAAAAACAGTACAAGGGAATATCGTAGGCGAAAAGCTCTGTAGCTGGATTTTCAGAGGTAAATGCGCAAGGCGGCGGAATAGGTTTCACTATTCCGCCGCTTTATTTTGCCTTACGCATTAGCAAATACGTTCAAGCCTTTTCACAATACTTTGAAATCGCGGATTGTCACGCAAAGCAGAAAATGCCGGATTATGGATTACTGCATCTGCCAAGCCTTGCTTTATGCTTTCATGGGGCGGTATTTGCCCTTTTATGCCCGGCTCATTTAACCAGCCATCAATTAAGTTGAAAAAGCCATCGCCCTTTAACTGCAATGAAATATCACCTGCCGCAAGTTCTGCATATTGCTCTAACAAATCAAGGGACTTCTCTGTGTCTTTATGCATCATGCAGCCTTGCGCCGCCACTACATAGAAACTTATTATGGTAGCCGGTTGAAGCGCTTTCACATGAAAGGATTCAATTAATGCACATGTGCGCCCAACAATGTCCTCAAACCTATCGGCGTTCTCGATGCCAAACATAGCGTATGTTGACAACAGACCCAGTACTGAAATGATATTTTGATAGATGCCCACTTGTAAAACCGTTTCTGCTTCCGCGTCTCTCCCCGTCATGCGATATGCAGAAGCAAGTAGAATCTCATGGGGAACTGATGTCACAACCATTTTCTCAAGCAACTCTATCACTTCGTTAGGATTGTCCGAAAGTGCACAGCACGCCTCCATATATAATGCCGATCTCATCAGTTCCGCATCGCCACTTTCCTTTTTCACTCGAATGAAAAGCGCTTTCGCCTCTGCAATTAATACGATGGCTTTCTCCTTATCGCCGGCAATTGCACTTGCACCTAGCAATAAGTCTCCCATCTGTAGTAACAAGGGAAAACAGGAGAAATACTTTTTGACCGCCTCACGGCATTGCTCCATGACTTCATCTAAAGGCTTAATGGATAAGTCCTCATATAGCCTAGAATAGAGTTTTGCAATGTCCTTTTCTTCCATTTGCGGCTCGTACCCCATCAACTCATCTATGCTGATATTAAAGTACGCCGCAAGTTGGGGTAAAAGCACAATGTCGGGATAGCTCTGCCCTGTCTCCCATTTTGAAACAGATGCACTTGACACGCCGATATGGCTAGCAAGCTCCTCTTGCGTAAGACCTTTTTCTTTCCGCTTATTGAGTATTGTTCTTGCTATATTGATTTCTTTCAAGATAACACCTCTTCTGGTTTTTTATTTTCATACCGGTATAAATCTAGTATAGAAAGGTGCGGCGTAATTTGCAATGGAGGCGCAGTTGACTTTGGTTAAAAATTTCAACTAACGCGAAAGTTCTTGACGAGACTTCCCCCACCCACTACACTAAACATATCCCTTGCACAAGGAGGCACACATGCAAGCATTTCATGTAAACAGCGACTATTCCCCCGCCGGAGACCAGCCGGAGGCGATTCGTCTATTATCCCAAGGCGTAGAGTTCGGCCTAGGTGAGCAAACGCTCCTAGGCGTCACCGGCAGCGGTAAGACCTTTACGATGGCAAATGTCATTCAAACACTCAACCGCCCGGCATTGGTGCTCGCCCATAACAAAACCCTGGCCGCTCAGCTCTGTGCCGAGTTCCGCGAGTTCTTCCCGGACAATGCCGTGGAATACTTCGTCTCCTACTACGATTACTACCAACCCGAAGCCTATATCGCACACTCGGACACTTATATCGAGAAAGACGCTTCCATCAACGCTGAAATCGAGCGTCTGCGCCACTCCGCAACCTCCGCCCTCTTCGAGCGGAGAGACGTTGTCGTAGTTGCCTCTGTCTCCTGCATCTACGGTCTGGGCGATCCGATTGACTATGCCAACATGGTAGTCTCTCTCCGCCAAGGGCAACGGCGTGAGCGGGATGAGCTGCTCAGAAAGCTCGTTGAAATCCGCTACGAGCGCAACGACATGGCCTTTGATCGCAACATGTTCCGCGTCCGCGGCGACACGGTGGAGATCTTCCCCACTTGGTCTCGTGACCATGCCTATCGCGTGGAGTTTTTCGGTGACGAAATTGACCGCATTTCCAGCATCAACATTGTCACCGGCGAGCCCATACGCAGGCTGGAGCATATCGCCATTTATCCTGCATCTCACTATGTCACAACCCCTGAGAAGATGGAAAATGCCATCGCAGAGATCCGCACCGAATGTGACAGACAGGTTGCGCTTTTCAAAGAACAAGAAAAGCTTATCGAAGCGCAACGCATCGCCCAGCGGACGATGTTTGACGTAGAAATGATGCAAGAGCTGGGCTACTGCAACGGCATCGAAAACTATTCCCGCATCATCTCCGGCCGCCCGCCGGGATCAGCCCCTATGACACTCCTTGACTATTTCCCCAAAGACTTTCTACTCTTCGTAGATGAAAGCCACGTCACCCTCCCCCAAGTCCGGGGCATGTTCGCAGGGGATCGGGCGCGAAAAGAAAACCTAGTCAGCCACGGTTTCCGCCTCCCATCGGCATTTGATAACCGTCCCCTCAATTTCGAGGAGTTTAACGAGCGGGTCAATCAAGTAATCTACGTAAGCGCAACACCCGGCGAATATGAAAAAGAGCGTTCCGGCCAAGTAGTGGAGCAAATCATCCGCCCAACAGGGCTTGTAGATCCTGAAGTTTTCATCCGCCCCGTTGCAGGGCAGATTGATGATCTCATGGCAGAGATCCACGCCCGTATTGAAAAGAAAGAGCGCACACTGGTCACAACCCTCACCAAAAAAATGGCGGAGGATCTCACAACTTATTTCACAAACGCCGGCCTCAAAGTCCGCTACATGCACCATGACATTACCACCATCGAGCGCATGGAAATCATCCGCGACTTGCGTTTGGGGCATTTTGATGTGCTCATTGGCATCAACCTGTTACGTGAGGGCCTAGACCTCCCGGAAGTTTCTCTGGTTGCCATCTTAGACGCAGACAAAGAGGGCTTCCTCCGCTCGGAAACCAGCCTCATCCAAACCATAGGCCGCGCCGCCCGAAACGCAGAGGGCGTGGTGCTACTCTACGCAGACAAGATCACAGGCTCTATGGCACGCGCCATGGCAGAAACCGAACGCCGCCGTAAGCTCCAACTCGCTTTTAACAAAGAACACGGCATCATCCCCCAAACCATCAAGAAACGTGTCCGTGACCTCATCGAAATCTCCGCCGATCTGGACGATCCAACCGAATCGCACACAGACAGTGTGAAACTCACCCAAAAAGAGCGGGATAAACTGATCGCAAAGCTGGAAAAGGAGATGAAAGAGGCCTCAAAGATGCTGGAATTCGAGCTTGCCGCGGCATTGCGGGATAAGATTATCCAGTTGCGGGAGAAAAAGTAGGCTATAGACATAACGAAAACACCGTCACAAGGGCTCGCCTTGTGACGGTGTTTGGTTTTTTGCAAGAGGTTGCAGTATGCTTATATCTGTGGGTAATGGATGCGCCTGTAGGGGCGATTATCAATCGCCCGCGCCCTTTACGCCCTTACTGCCACAACATTGAAACTGCGGGCGATTGATAATCGCCCCTACAAATCCTCTGCACCTACTATAAAGTAGCTACGTCCCACATAATTACACCACACCCGCCGCCTTGAGCGCAATCGCACACTCCAAGCGCTTCTTAAACAGCGCACAGCCCATGGCGTCAATCCCTTGTATGCTCCCAGACACATGATAGGCATTCGCCGCACAGCCGCCGCCGCAGTACATCCGCGCCCAGCAGTCTTGACAAGCCGCCCGCTCAAACACATTGCAGCTTGCAAGGGCTTCCCGCACCGCTGTGTTGGTCACGCCCTGCCAAACGTCACCGATCACATACTCCTCATCACCTACAAACTGATGGCAGGGATATAGATCCCCCCAAGGCGTAACCGCCAAATACTCCGTCCCCGATCCGCAGCCGGTGAGACGTTTGTGCGCACACGGGCCATGGTCGAAGTTGAGCATGTAATGATAAAAGCGAAATCCGTTCCCCTCGCGATATCGTTTCTCCATCTCCACCGCTAAGCGTTCATACTCTGCAAAGATCTGCGGCAAGTCTTCCTCCCGTAGCGCATACGGGTCTCCCGGCGGACAGACGACAGGTTCCATGGAAAGCTCCCTTAACCCTAAGTCCGCCATGTGGAGAATATCTGTGGCAAAGTCTAGGTTATTACGGGTAAACGTACCACGGATGTAATAGCTCCCCTTTGTCCGGCGGCGGACAAGCTCCAAAAACTTCGGCACAACCACGTCATAACTTCCCGTTCCGCTGGCAGTCTTGCGGAAGTGATCGTGTACCTCCCGTCGGCCGTCTAGGCTGAGAACGACATTCTCCATCTCGCGATTGGAAAACTCGATTACCTCGTCATCAATCAGCATCCCATTCGTTGTCAGCGTAAAGCGAAAGCGCTTGTTCCATTTCTCTTCTTGGCTACGTCCGTAAGCAACCAGGCGCTTCACCACGTCCCAATTGAGCAGCGGCTCACCCCCGAAGAAGTCCACTTCCAGATTCCGCCGCGTGCCGGAATGCGCAAGCAAGAAATCCAAGGCCTGCTTGCCAACTTCATAGGACATCAGCGCCCGGTCTCCGTGATATTGCCCCTCTCGGGCAAAGCAATAATCACAGGTTAGGTTACAGGTATGCGCCACATGCAGGCATAGCGCCTTCACCTCGCCGGAGCGCTTGACTGTACCCGCAAGCCCCCGCAGGCTTACGTCCGGCGTAAAAAGCTGTCCTGCATCTGCGAGGGCTTCAACCGCTTCTAACACAGCCACAATCCCCGCTTCCGATTCTGCCGGATGCCCCACAGCCAAGATGCGCAGGATTTCCTCCCGGGTATGCGTCTCATAAAGGGCAATCGCGTCATAAACCAAGTCATCCACTTGGTGGATCGCACCGCTATTGGTATCCACAACGATATTGCGCCCTGCCAACTTATACTGATGTATCATACAAAACATGCTCCTATACAAAATAACCGCCCACCGCAAAAGCGGCAGACGGTCTCATTTGCGATCCTTACTTGTTCTCACACGGCTGATTGATCACGCCGCAAGAGGTTTTACAAGCAGACTGGCAAGAAGTCGGACACTCGCCACAGCCGCCTGTTTTTACGCTCTGCTGCAAGTTGCCGGATGTAATTGTTACAATTCTATCCATTGGAAATCCCCTCTCTATCATTTCTGTTCCATTCATTTTACCGAAAAACCTCGCCCTTGTCAACGACTTCAATCATACCGGTCATGTTCTAGTTTAGTTGAAGCTGCTTGTGTTTTCCCTGCCGTAGGCGGGGGAAACACGTATAAGCAACTATTTTAGGACATGACCCATACCGGGCTGTGTTTGAAAGGTGCTTTTGATCTCCACCCCACGAGCCGTAAGCTCTGTTACTGCCTCAATGACCTCTTCCGTAATCCGCACCCCCGGCACTAAAAGCGGAATCCCCGGCGGATATGCCCAAAGATATGTCCCGGAAATACACCCGGCACTCTCCCTAAGCGCAAGCTGCCGTCTGGTTGCGCACAAAGCCTTACTCGCCGGCATCACCTGCTCCGGCATTGCCGGGTAGGGGTGCGCATTGCGCGTCCGCCGCTCTGGTTCGCAGCTACCATCAACCGCCTGTAATGCCATCCGCAAGCGATCAAGATCCTCATCTGTGCTATTCAGTCCCGTCATTGCAATTGCATAGCCACCCAAGGCCATTTCAAGCTCGATGCCGAAATCCACACGCAAAGCGTTCATCACGTCCGCCCCGCTCAAATCAATGTTCTCACAAAGAATTACAAACTTGCTCGGGTCATGGGCGTAGATACATCTCTCGTCCTGCTCCGGCGTGAGCAGTCGCAACTTTTTTAATTCCACGGTTCGATAAAATCCATCCAGCCGTGCCCGCCACTCGGCAAGGCGTTTGTCGCCATGTGCTGCAAGCTCCGTCACACAGGCATCAATTGAGGCCAGTAGCAAATACGATGGACTTGAACTCTGAAACACCGCCAGTGCATGCTGCACCCGCTCTCGCGAAATCAGATTGCCGCTCAAATGCAAAATCCCCGTCTGCGTTAGGCTTGGGAGGGTCTTGTGCAAGCTCTGCACCACCAAGTCCGCCCCCGCCGAAACCGCCCCGATCGGAAAGCTGCTTGACAAGCCCAAATGAGCCCCATGCGCCTCATCCACGAAAAGCGGTATCTCACATTCATGCAAAACCGCCGCAATCGCTCCCACATCGCTCAAGACCCCCTCATACGTAGGCGAGGTAAGCACCGCCATCCGAACATCTGGATGTATGTGCAAGGCCTCCTCCACCATCTCCGGCGGAATACTGCCGCAGATGCCTGTCCCCGCCAAAATCGGCGGCTCTAAATAAATAGGCGTGAGCCGCAGAAGCTCAATCGCATGGTAAACAGATTTATGGCAATTTCGCGCCACCAAAATTTTCTCTCCCGGTTGTACACAGGCATAAATCCCCGCCAAAATCCCGGCAGTAGAACCATTCACCAAAAAAAAGGCTGACGCGCTCCCCCATAGTGCCGACGCTCGGCTTTGTGCGTCACGCAAAAGACCTGCCGCCGCGTGGAGGTTATCAAAACCATCAATTTCTGTAATATCCAAATGCCATGACAATTCCTGTGCACTACCCGCCCATCCCTTGTGTCCGGGCATGTGCATGGATGTAATGCCTTTCATACGATAGGCTTGCAGGGCTTCATATAGGGCGGGCACTTGAGACAAATCAGACATGCTGTCCTCCATCTTGCGAATTTGCCTCATCATACCACTATTAGAAAGGCTTGACAAGCGGGTACAGGTTTGATAAAATACCTTTTGCTAGTCACAAACACGCTGGTGTAGCTCAGTCGGTAGAGCAGCTGATTTGTAATTACCAAATCTCTAATTTGATTCCAATTGAATATAGCATAAAGGTTTACCATGATGGATGAACACCTTGACAATCAAGGGTTTGTCCATTTTTTGTTTTCTGATAAAAAACCAAAAAATGGACGAAAACTCACCGATAGTGAGCAACTGATTATAGAGGGATATTAGCAATTTTCTTGCTCAAACTTTCTCTAATAATTGGAAGCGTTTTGTAATACTAGTAATGTAAGAGGTATTACATCTATGCGTGAAGTCATCAGTATGCGAAAGAGCAAAAAAGGAGTAACGCTTACAGAGGCGTTTGAGGACTTCATCTGCGAAAAAAAGGTGATGAAATTATCTCCCGCAACTATAAGAAGCTATGAGGGAAATTTTAGAGCTTTCACCAGCTTTATCTCTGCTGATACTCTTTGTAGTGAAGTTACATCAATGACAGTCTTTAGATTTATTGAGTTTCTGCAAACAAGAAACCCAGATATAAAAACTAGGTCAATTAATACGAACCTCACGCACCTAAGAACAATTCTTTATAATTTCATGGAAAGGGACTATATGGGTAGATTTAATATCAAGCTCTTAAAATGTGAAAAAGAATTAATCGAAGCATATTCCGAATTTGAACTAGAGAGGCTATTAAAAAAACCAGATCGGAAAACATGCAACTTCCCAGAGTATAGAAACTGGGTGCTGATTTGTTTTCTGCTAGGTACTGGTGTTAGATTGGACACATTGAGTAATTTAAAAATTCAAGACCTCAATTTTGAAAATCACGAAGTAGCTTTAAAGAAAGTGAAGAATAAAAAGGCTTATACAATTCCTCTAGCATCCACACTAGAAAAAACATTAATAGAGTTTCTACGCTTTAGAAAAGGCAATCCAGATGATTATCTGTTTTGCAATCAATGCGGTGGTCAACTTCAAAAGGATTCTATAACGACAGTTATTTATAGATACAACCAGTCAAGGGGCGTAACAAAAACAAGTATCCATCTCTTTAGGCATACATTCGCCAAGAACTGGATACTTAACGGTGGAGACCCATTCAGACTGAAATCTATCTTAGGGCATAGCAGTATGGCGATGGTGAATGAATATGTAAATATGTTCGGGAAAGACTTGCATAGGGATTTTGACACATTCAACCCGCTAGAAAACATGAAAGGCTTTCTAGGCGAGAGAACAGCAATCAAGCTTATTAAATAAGATAGCAAAAGAGGGTTGTTAGGTATAATGGACAGTCTCTCTTTTCTTTATAGACTACATATCACACCACAAAATGCGTCCGTAACCGCGCCATCGCACAGGTGGGCAAAATCGCCTCCCCCTGCTCCTTGAGGTGCGCGGTAAGATAACCGCTCCGCCCGATCTCCCGCCCGAACTCATAGAAAACCGCAGGCGGATTCTCCCCCTCAAAGGGATAAACAGTCAACAAATACCCATTTTGAGTACGTGACAGAGCAGACGGCAAGGCATCCGGGCAGAGGTGGACTGCCGAGAGCAGGGTTTCAAAATCCGGGAAGAGCACATGCCGCGGCACGCCGGATTTACGGCGGGCGAAGAGGAGTACCGCATCCCGTCCGGGGAAAACTTCAAGCTCCGCGGCCTCCCAGCCGTCCAGACGGCTTTCCGTTAAGGCAATGGCGAGCAAATGCTGCACTTCATCTTGGTTCAAGGCCTCAATGGTGAGATTGCGTTCCCCCAGTTCTGCTTCTGTTATGTACAGGGACATGGCGCGATTGCCGATGTGTGAGATAATCATGTAAGAACCTCCCGTATGTATCACTGCCTTTCATTATACGCCCCTTATCCAGGGATTTCGACGCTTAAATACTGGAAGCCGCCCCAGAAATCGCCAGATCGGGGTAGCGGGTAAATCGCGTTGAATTTAGAATTTCACCGTAGGGGGTTTCTTCAAACCCCTCAAAAGTGTACAAGTAGACAAAAAAGCAGTATACTATCCGTATGAGACGACACGAACTAAACGAAGAACAATGGGATCGCCTCAAGGACAAACTGCCCCC
>Ga0131853_10012356_pt1:0-7500 | contig 15637 bp, 11 predicted proteins | sample TergutLab28metaG_FD_92764 | JGI IMG/M metagenome (GOLD analysis project Ga0131853, IMG submission 92764) | Labiotermes labralis P1 segment gut microbial communities from Petit-Saut dam, French Guiana - Lab288 P1 (version 2) (version 2) | ecosystem: Host-associated > Arthropoda: Insects >...
GATTCATTTGGCTCAGAATGGGGTCTAACATTGGGCTCTTATGGACAGGTAATGGATATTTTAATTCTTTCATCAGATATAACTTAAATACAGTGCATGTCCTATATATCATATTAACCCAAAACATAAAACAAGAACTTTTTCCTGACTTATCATCTGCATTATGGGGGTTGGAGGTCATTTATAACTGTGCAAATACACATGGTCTGTACTGGAATTTTTCTGAAAACTAAAGACTATGAAAGAGGTTGTCTTTTATTCTTTTAAACACAATATTTCTATTTTTCAGCCATCCCCAGGATATATATATATTGTTATCTGACAAATAAATGAAATTATTTTAAACTAATATAGTGGGCTGGACGTCTATACTAAAAAAACACTTAATATTCGAGGTCCAAAAAATGCAGGGATTTGCTTCACCAACTGATTATTTATATTTTTTATTTTACTAATGGCAGGTACATTGACTGTTTATCATTGACCTATGTGACCAATAAAAGTAAAACCTAAAAAAAGAAAAAAAAAGCATTACACTTAAAAAAAACAAAAAACATAAAAAAGGAAACATTTAGGGTAAATATAAAGTCCTAATGCTAAGGGGTAGTCACAAAAAATAGTGATAATAAAATAACAAAGTCAAATTTCCATCATTTTTGTCCTAGCCTCCAACTGACTATAGGCTTATCAAGATATCTGGTCTATTCACTTAGTAAAGTGCTCTGTTATGCAATGGGCTTGCTGTGGTTACATTCAAATTTTAATACCTCCTTACATAGGTGTGAGTAGAAATTTTAGTAGAAAAACATGGCAACCTTTCTGACAAACTTCAGAGGCACACAATTAAACCTCAATATATAGCATAGCAGAATGCAAGCAATGAAGAATACACAAGCTTAATTTAGGTCCAGTGACAATGTTTAAATGCTTAAACTCAAGTGAACAGCATGGTTATGTATGCAACAGGAGTGTATGAAATAAAGTTATGAAGAAATTTTACAATGTGGCTTCATATGGTTCAGGTGAGGTCCTGAATATTTCATCACTTATGATGATGAGAATAAACTTCATGGGTTACAACATGTAACTTATTAACTTGCAAGGTATTATGCTTTCAGTTTATGGAATTACGCTTTCGTTCAATTTGAGTAAGTTAATTCATTTTCTTGAATTCTTTTCTTTGGCATAGCACTTTAACAGTTAAAACCACATTCCTTGCAAATTTCAATAGATTGTTAGGGAAATGATTGGATAGCTGTATTCCTTGAAGCAGGCCAATATGGATAATTGCACTGCGTTGCCAAGGCTGCAACCAACGCAAGTTTGCGCGAATTGTACTGACTGATGTTAGATCCCGCCCCCATAGAGGTTATGGTTCCAGAGTATAAACATGCATCTCCGTAGGATATCTGTATTACAGCACAGCTTACGAAAATGAAACCAAAACTTTTGTCTTCGTCAAATTTTATAAATGGATTAAAGATATTATAATATGTCACGAGGTACTCATAACCCCCTTCTATCCACCAGTAACTGTGACGGCTAAGAACAACACAGACGTGTAATGACAGATGTTCTGCTAGGTGTTGACTGAAAGTATAACCTGTCCGAGAATTTAAGTCAACGATGTCACCTTATACTCTGTTGCAGACGTTTAAAATAATACTACTGAATTTACGCATGCCTGATCTCTAGTTTACCTCAACTACTCTTTCGCAGGTAAAAGATTTCGTAAGACAGATGGCAGAAGAGTCGGCAATATATGCGAACAGTAGTTACTCACACTCTCGCTTCGTCCGCTAGATCTCGTCCTATATCCCTGAATTTCCATCGCTCCATGCCGAATCCAGCTTCGCAAATAAACTTGTTTTGTAGGCCGAAACAAAAAAGGAAAACTGAATTATACTAATGAGAGTGAATTTAGACACTGTAGTTTATTATCGCTACGTTCTTGAAGCCTTCTAACATTTCGGAAACAAATGTCGGCAACTAAGGACCGTAAAATACATGGGAGCGGAAATTGATGAGAGGGATATTTTACTGTTATGCTCCTCAGTTCCAACGGCGAAGCAGTAAATATCAAGAGTTTAGAAAAGGAAATGAACCAAAGGTTATATGAATTTTCATACAAGCCCACGATTGACGTAAGGTCAGTTACACAGACGGCTGAAGTGTGGACATGTGCTACCTGCACGCAGTGTAAGTTTGAATTTAGTAAGCGAGGAGACTTTCGTTGTTTCTTTAATATATTTAAACCATTTGTTTGTGAATTAGTGTGCACAAAATAGATTGTGTAGCTACAGGTACCGATTTTTAAGTTTAAATGTGTTTGATTTTATCGGAATCATACGTGCTTTGCTAATAATGCGGAACTAATTTTCGAATAGACGTAAAAAGCAATCTGTTTGTCATGAAGGAATATTATCCGTGACCTACAGACATGGCGGAAGACGGGAATTGCGGATTATTCGTGCTGAAAACGCTTGCGAATATTTCTTCTAGTTTTGATTTGTGTGATCGCTATTGTGTTTGCGAGACAGTGTAAATTTCAAGAAGGAGTGTCGTTTCATGGGATTTGTGTGAGTGAACGGAGCTCGATTCCATTTTCTGGCATTACAAAAATGTGAAAACTCTAACTTAAGGTGGTTCTTGGCCTATGCAGAAGCAGCTCACTGTCCACACAACAGGTAAGCGTGTCTTTGGAGAAAAAGTGGAACGTATTCCTGGTAAATGACAAATAGATCCAGAGTTGTGTTTTTAATCACAGAACATTGAGTCGTGTAGTTGTTAACTGTAAAAAATAACAGGCCATTTGCTGTCTACTAACGACATAACGAGCAGTGAGTGCGAAGCTATTAGTATCGCTTTTAGTTTGTAAACCTCCCCATCTTTCATGGATAGTACAATTATATTACCATTATTACTCTTCCTAGCCTAAGCCTACCGAAAGTAACGGCCGAATGGGTAGCTCTCAAGCCTCGTATTCGGGGTGGCTCGATTTGAAATCGCGGGCCAGAAACAGTCTGTCACAAGTGAGGGTTTTGGAAATTTGATTCTGTCCATCCATGCATATATCGGGATAGTATCTCATATTAGGCCATAACCACTTTCTCCCACATCCTTTCCCATTCATTATTCGGTTTCATCCTAATATCTGACGCTATGTATTTGGAGCTACTGAGATTGGCGTCATATAATTCGCAAGCAAGTAAGCAAGTAATCTTAACCAGATACATTCAGACCACACCATCCCACTTTGTTAATTTAAGATACATATTAATGTTTCACTATCCATGCTTGGTCTTCCAAATATTCTCACCCTACACATTTGATAATAATATTTTTGTTTATTTATTTATTGTCTTTTTCACAAGTATTACATATACCACCCAACTCACGTGGTTTGAGTTGATAACCTAAATATTATTTTGTACAGGATACAAGCTATGCTGCTTCCCTTCAGTTGTATCCCCCTCCTGTTACCTACTTCTTTCTAGATCCATATTTTCTCCACACCCTGTCTTCAGCCACCCGTAATGTACTGTATATATCCCCTTGAGGATGAGAGACCCAGTTTAACACCGACACGAAACAAACTGGAAATTTATATTTTTATTTCTTTTAATCAATATATTTAAAGTAAAGACATGAGAATACAGATGATAACAGAGTAAGTGTTCACAGAATCAGTTCATAATTTTTCGTGAAAGCGGTTTTGGTTCATTGCTGTTTGTCCCGAACATCTGAACTGTACCAAATGTCTAATGATTTATCGATATATACTTAATTTTCTCTGCACTTACTGCCAGACCATCCCCTTAACAACATCTAATAAAAATTCTGTTTTATTTGCGCTGTTTAAGTTTTCACCGAGCAGAATAACATTACAGGCCGTGGGGCCCACCAAAGTTTTCCTTTAATAGATAAAAAGGGCCCTTGTCCGGAATAAAATCGACGGGTTGTGAAGGTAAAAACTCACTTTATTTCGAGTGTCGAGGTTAAGACTGGGTGCAACTATACCTCCAGTCTTTCTTACGCCATCATAGCTTATTTAATTTAACACAGGGGCAATTTTGCCTCACGAACTTCACTGTACTATCTGTGGTGAAATTCATAAAGGTAAAAGTTTTTCTTTAACTTTATTCTGTGCAGACAGAAGGGAAAAGTAAATTTGTATTGTGCCAGAGGGCACGTTTACATTATTGACATGTCTCTCGGAAAGTTCTTGATAAGGAAAAGAAGATTGGGAAATGACCTCGTTTTGTTGTGGATTTGTAGTACATATCGATGATAAAATATGGGGGGGGGGGGTTGGCTGTATTGCCTACCTACCGTCTAATAGTGTGTTCCCATTTAAGAGTTTTATTTCCCGTCATGCTACGATGCATGTGCATTTCGATATGGAACGGTGCAAAGAAAATATCTCAAACCCCGACATAACGCCACTGTTCACCGCAATTAGCGTTTGTAAATCTAAATAACGTATAACAGGGTATTCTCCTTCTCGTACTTTGATGGGCGATAAGTGAGGGTGGCGCTATACTGGAGGACACTACATCGTTAATTGATCGTGCTCTAATACTGATTGAAGTTGGTGTTTTAATGAAGGATAAAGGAAATAGCTGAATTCAAATTGAAAACGTTTTGCCGAATATGTATTGTGATAGACGTGACTGTTATTTTGGACGCTATCCATTGCCTTAGGCTGAAAAGGAAACAACTGCGTTACAGAGAATATATCTGTCTCTCTCTTTCGATTTACTGAACGGCGTATCGACCTATGAATGTTGGTCTCCAGTTGTTGATAAACTTGAGCCTTTTGACTTGATTTGTTTGCCGACGTTGTCCGCAGTATACTCATACCTTAGGACTCACAATTTGAAGGCCGGTAATAGACTTGAAGTGACAATGCATGATAGACTTCGATAGGCCTACTACATGGAGAGGAATGTTCTCTTAATATTCTGGGCACTTTAAAGGAAGTGTATGTATAAATATTGTTTAATATTTTTCAGTTTTAAGGATCTCACCCAGTTTTGAAATATTAAGAATTTTGGGAATTTACTAACGCATGTTCAGCAGGGCCTACGTGTCAGAATGTGAAGTTTTAGAGTCGACCTGGATTTAACATATGATTTTACTGTTACACAACTATGCTTGTTTTTTTACAAATCATTGAACATTTCTAGCAATATCCAGCTTCACGACCTTGTGGATATCCCAAGATATACAACGTGGTTCTTAAATATCGGCATATCACTGCTCGACGTTTTACCTTTCACTCATTTACATTAGTCAAAGAGGACGTCAGATCCTTCCCCTACTTTCATCAATCAAGTTTAATTACAGTTTTAATACAAATGTTTCAAAGTGCAGTGGGCATATGAAAATGTTTTATTTTGAATAAAAAGGCGTTATCGAAACTTCAAGATTTAATACCAAGTTAAATAACTATTTACGTAAACATGACAATCATAATAAGCTTTGCTTCTTCTTCTGCTTTGTAAATTATGTTTCTACACTTTTACAGAGTACTTCCTATATCATACGATTATCTTGGATTCGGAGGATCATATTGTTTAAATTATTCCTAAATTATGTGGCACATATTACTCCTGTGTATTTGGGTGTACGAGGGCTGTCCAGAAAATATTCGTACATTTTGAATATCTCGAGAACCGATCCCGTGGCCTTAGTGTGACTTGGCAGCCAGTCAGGGAAGACCTTACAGCGCGTCCGTGAACAGTCACTCTCCCGTGGGACTAGTCAGTCGGCAGTGAGACGCCGTTGACTGAGCTTGTGCACTGTGTGACCGTCACATTCACAATGACCGATCGAGCAGATCAGCTTCATCACGACATTGCACCTGCCCATTCTACAGCTCTCGTGCAGACTTTTTTTTTTGCCAAAACATCACATCACCCAGATCTTTCAGCTCCCCCTACAGCCCAGATTTGGCTCCCTGCGACTTCTGGCTTTCGAAAGCTAAAATCGCCGTTGAAAGGGAGGAGATTTGTAAATGAGACGGTCACACAGTACACAAGTTCAGTCAACAGCGTCTCACTGCCGACTGACTAGCCCCACGGGAGAGTGACTGTTCATGGTTGCAGAGTAAGGTCTCCTTTGACTGACTACCAAGTTACATCAAGGCAACATCTCGAGATATTCAAAATGGACGGATGCTCTCCGGACAGCCCTCGTATATATGTGTTGAAGAAAGGGACATCTATTCCACAATAGGCTTTTTATTGTTGCTTGTAAACCAATGAATATTAAACATCCTGTGAATTTAGTATGTGTTTCATGACACAGTTAAAATCTAGACATAAACTTACTACGTAATACCGTATTACAGGAACTTCGGACTGCGTGATTACTAGAGATGCGTGAATGCAGGACCGTCTGTACCTCATGAGTGCTTTGGATCACGTTAAATTATGTGTCAAATAATAATAATAATAATAATAATAATATGATAGTTAAATACATGGTTTTTGCGTTAGCCTATTCTATATAAATACTAGAATGTCTAAGAAATTTACAGAAAATGACCTATTCTTCGAACTCTCTGAAATTTAAACACTATAATATGATATGTGTATGACATTTACTGCTTCTTTTCATTGCTTCTTCGGATTTTAAGACACGGAAATACATTACTTAAAGCGAGAACATGAAAGCCAAAAGAAACCCTTCGTGAGAGAGTTTAGTACTATCTCATATCTCTCCGAAAGTATTTTCAGAATAGTATTTTCTACTTTCTCTTCTCGATGGCTTTCTAAGTGGTACTCAAAGCGGTTTTATTTTCCTCTGTGCCGGGGGTTGCTAGCCAGACGAATTTCGCGATCCGAAATTTGGGAGGCAAATTATGCTACAACAATTTATTAATTACGTGAGACGTACGGTAGCAACACTGCTCACGCCTGATAGTACGTAGTCAGTGGTTTCTGCTAGCGACACAAGGACCTAATGGTTATTGGAGAATCCAAAACGCCATTAGTGAAATAAATAAATAAATATATATATATATTCCTAATTGATTATTTCTTATTTCTTTTCACCTATCTAGAGTTAGTTTGTTTCAGTAATGAGTTTCCCTTCTTTATAAAGTCTTTCAAAACGCCCTATACGATCAGCCTCGTCTGTGTATAAACTACGTGAATATTACTATTTATAGGGAAATTGCGTGAGCAGCATTGCTCACATGCGCGAGCCACGTTGTGGCCACCCCTGCTACATGCTTCCTTTAAGACGTATTTATTATCTGAGCTGCATCTGGATTTATTTAACATAATGATGTTAGGAATACCTGGGTTTGATGTAAGATGTCCTGACTGTGTGGGTTCTACTACAACAGTGACTTAGATTTTTTATGTTTTTTGCATCGTGGATTGTAATATGATTATATAGTATAAACCAACAAAATGTACCTTCTCTAAACTAATACTCTAATTTATTATGTCTTCTACATGTTTCGAACACGAGGGTTCATCTTCAGGA
>Ga0131853_10012356_pt1:12500-15637 | contig 15637 bp, 11 predicted proteins | sample TergutLab28metaG_FD_92764 | JGI IMG/M metagenome (GOLD analysis project Ga0131853, IMG submission 92764) | Labiotermes labralis P1 segment gut microbial communities from Petit-Saut dam, French Guiana - Lab288 P1 (version 2) (version 2) | ecosystem: Host-associated > Arthropoda...
TTCGGCACAGGCACAAATGGTCGTTCCCTGACTGCACTCACTACGTAAAGCTCTTGATGCTTCGGGCCAAGATTACAATCTCGGATATTAATGAACAATTGTTAGTCCTTCGACCACAGTTCAGGAATTCCTATCGCACTCCATTTACCATATCGCACACCGTACCACGCATTAAATGCTCTCCAAAAGGGCTACTGAGAACAGAATACCTGCTGTTGATTCTGATATTCTGTGCAGCTGTCTGTGACGCAGTAATGCTAATTCCTATATGAGTGTGATCAGGATCACTAAGTTACTGAATGCCGAAAAAAAAACTAAAAATTACTATCATTATAATTATAGCCTCTGTGTAATATTTTCCCTTACATGAGTGTACGAAAGATCCCTGATGTATGTCATTTATTTGCTTGGATCGATTTTCGTCATCATATGTCGATTCTACGACGTATACCTTGTTTAATTAGTTTAAGTTTTCAAAATTAAGAGCAGAACCAAATCAGAATCTCTAATTGAGACAGAGTTCCCTTTTCTTTTATAGGATCCCAAGATTAATTGCCGTGTTCACAACTTGCTTTCTCGTTACTTTTTTATGTCCTGAGTCAGATGAATCCAATCGACGCCCCGTTTCCTTAAGGCCCATTTTAATGTGGTTTTCTCATCTCTTTTGTATTTCCCAGCCGATTTCTTTCCTTCGGTGTTCGTATTCAAAAGTAATTCATTCATTTCGTAGTCTCTATTACGACAGGTCCATAACCTTTTCCAAAGTGACTTCTCCACAGAGTGCGACCTATAGCTTTCTCTTTCAATTTTCGGTACTCTGTCATCCAGTAGCTGCTAACGTTTTCTTCCTCGTCTTTCCGTCACTTCCATCCTTCTATCCTTCCTTCGCTAACATATTTTAGAAGGCAGTTTCTATTCAAGATAGACCAGTCCAGTTAGCCTTCCTTCCTGTCACTGTAGAATTTTCTGTCCCCCTTGACTGTTTTTAATACTTCTTCACTTGTCACACGATCGGTCCTACTGATCTTCTCCATCCTCCTCCCGCACCACATTACAGATTCATATAGGCTTCCATTTCTCATCCCTCTCACGGAAGTTTATGCCCTCATCTTGTGAGTGATATTTCATATTCATGTAATGAATTTAATCACTCTTCTTATTGAAAGCTGCTGCCATGGACTGAATTTAGCATGTGTCTGCCTCCTCTTAGTTGTGGGTGTCGTCTCGTGAACTAACAGTACCATTTTCGTCCAGCGGTATCTGTCTTTGTTGGGTGTGTGTGGGAAACGATTTAGTTCAGCAACTTGAAATACCAGGCTTCTTAAATTAATGGTGGTTATACAATACGATTATTGCTCCAATTGTAAAAACGGTTCACCAATTCTCCTTAGGCTTTAATCTGAATATTTTCCACAGCAAAATAATTTTTCCCATCTAAGTGTCTCTTTGGGCATCTTTGCGAAAGGGTTAAGCACGTGGAGCTGAATCCAAAACAATATCGCCGTTTCTGAGGTTTTCAAGAGCTATCTCCTTATTTTAAGGGTCACGTCTTCCGTGTTTAACTTCTGGCATCCTGCAATAGAAGGTGAAAATTTATTATTCAGTGGGCTTGTATGGTAACAACATTTTGTCTTGAAACTCCATGCTAGTTGCACATAATTATAGTATAAGACTTAAAGATGTAGAAATATATGCATTTAAATAACAGCCAGAAGAATTTGTACAGTACTTGCAACTTGTGATAGAATGCACCTTTCCATGAACGTTCTACCGGTCTATTCATGGAATCCTATGGTGGTTCATGCTTAGCAACTCCGCCATTTTTTTTAATCTTGGAATTCCACGAAATTAAAAACTAAGAAATCCGGTACAGTTAATTATACAGTACAGAACGCACTCTACCCATGTGTATAGAATAGGACACTACTTACTTTCTGAGATAATGTGTAAACGTAGAGGCATTAGCCCAGTGTCCGAACAGAAAGGTAGAAAAGTGTTATAGCCAGTTTTCTCAGTGACCTTTTTATGTACAATACTCAAAAAACTGAATAAGATGACACTTCGGCAGTTGCTGCTCCCCCAACCATCATCGCGCCTTCGCTATCAACAGTATTTGAAATATCGCGGGTGGTCTATCGATTGCTATGTTTTAACGTCGGCAACCTTACTGTACATCTGTGCGAAAGACAGTGGTGTGATACAGAGTGTATAGGGATTGTGTTCTTCTTTATATTATACTTTTCATTGCTTAGGATTATCTGTTTTAGAAATAGGCCTGTAGATTACCGAAATAATGAAATTCATTTTAATTTTAATGCATTCTTAAATCTTTCCCTGCCATTTTAAAGTATCAAATTAAGGCCCTTTAAAAATGCTGCCATGTCTATGCCCATGCCCTTCAAGGTGATTCCACATCCGTCTGGAACACTTTTATTGGTCACCGTGATAATAGTAAAACGTAAATAAAATTATTTGAATATAAGGTAAAGTTACATACAAATTATGATATTTGATAAAATAAATATGAATGCAACTCGCAATAATCACCACGTGATGACATTCAGAATATTAGGAATTTGGTTGTAGTTCTGTCTAAATTCTTCTACCCGGTGTCTTCGGGCCAGGGAGAAGGAAGAGCGACTATCTCGAAACATGCCCATGTGATAAGCTTATACAATTTGCTTTCGGACTGACGTAATGTTGTCGCTACTCAGTACGAAGGTAAAATGGGCTACCAAATAAGAAGGAGAAAGTAGGACAGATAATGAAAGGGAGTGATAACTTGAATGAAGCAAATGGAGACTCCAAAGAAGATGATCTGGATAAGAAATCTGCTGATAGGAGGCAGTAGTAGTAGACCAGACACCCTATTTAAATTTCAAATAGTGAAATGGATTCAATGTGCTGGGTAATGAAAGTTTTACTTCTCAGTCGGATTTCCCTTTTTCTCGCTTGTGGTAGAGAGAACGTGGAATGCTGTTCGAATTATTTGAGCCTTGGGAGGAGAAGTAAATAAAATATGTGAGGTACTACATTATATAAGACGTGTGTGGGGGGGGGGGGGGGGGGACGGGGAGGTGGGGGGAGGGGAGGGGAAAGGGGGGGCTAGAGGGGGGGAGAAATGCGGGTGGGACGGA
>Ga0131853_10012357_pt1 | contig 15636 bp, 11 predicted proteins | sample TergutLab28metaG_FD_92764 | JGI IMG/M metagenome (GOLD analysis project Ga0131853, IMG submission 92764) | Labiotermes labralis P1 segment gut microbial communities from Petit-Saut dam, French Guiana - Lab288 P1 (version 2) (version 2) | ecosystem: Host-associated > Arthropoda: Insects >...
CAACATGATGCATGAGGGGCTAGGCTTCCACAAAGTGTGCTCCCGCTGGGTGCCACGCCAGCTTACACCACAACACAAAAGCCAGAGAATGGGCTTGTCATTGCAGCATCTCCAGCGCTACCAGGATGAAGGGGACGACATGCTTTCTCGGATCATCACTGGTGATGAGTCTTGGGTGCAGCATTATGAGCCCGAGAAGAAGCGTGCCTCCATGCAGTGGAAACATCTCTTGTCCCCAGCGCACAAGAAGTTTAAGGTGACACCCTCGGCCCGGAAAGTCATGTTGACGGTGTTCTGGGATTGCCAAGGCGTACTGCTCACTGAATTCCAGCAACGTGGCCACACCGTTACGTCTGCCTCGTACTGCAAGATTCTGACGAGACTTTGTGCCGCCATTCGCTGGAAGCGACCAGGCCTCCTCACTAAAGGGGTGTTGCTGCTGCATGAAAATGCCCATCCTCATATTGCCAATCAGACCACAGCGACGCTGAGGTCATTCAAGTGGGAAGTCCTCCAACATCCACCTTACAGCCTGGACCTCGCCCCGAGCGATTTCCACTTGTTTGGCCCTTTGAAACATCATCTTTCGGGAGAACGCTTTCCTGACGATGATGCGGTTGAAAGAGCGGTGCGCGCGTGGTTCCAACAGCAACCAAAAGAATTTTACACCGCAGGTTTCCAGGGACTTGTGAAACGGTGGGACAAGTGTTTAAATTTGTATGGCGATTATGTTGAAAAATAAATGTTGTTTGTATGTCATTATCTCCATTCGATTCTTTTCAATCACGATTTCTAACTTACTTATTGAATTGCCCTCGTAGTTATTAAATTGTCAAATTTTATGTCTTCAACACAGCATTACATGAAATAAAATAACTATGAACTCCTGTTTCCAGCTACCAGCATACAGTATTTATTTCTTACAACACAGTTTTTGGTCACAGTGCTCCCTTCCATGGCAAAACATTCCTGTTCATACCATTCTTTCTCATCAGTCCACCTGTCAGCCTGGTGGCCACAAACACACACACCTAATTACTTTTTCTGTATCTGTCTTCACACAAATAAGTATTTCTAAGGCGAAATGAAATTGGGCATTTGAATGGATTGACTGGTTGAAAGTCTGAAAGAACAACTCAACTAAAGCTGTTGACCAAGCACAAGACATTCACTCACACACACTGATATCACGCAGATTCCTGTTAAATCCTTGGGAACTATTCTCTCACTACTCTGTAGTGTCAGAAACTCCCAGTATTAAGAGCTTCAAATTACTGTCATCTTCAATTATCAAATTTCCACACTGCTATATGGTTATCATTTACCACCAATAAAGGTTCAAATAATATATGTGGTCAAATGTGGAGTGGCTGAGGAACACAGAAAAAAGGGGAGAGGGGAGAATGGGATATAATTTATGTTTTGTGTTTGTGAAAGGAACTGTGAAGTTTATTTTCACTAGTGCATAGTACTACAGGGTTGGGCAATGAAACGGGAAAATTTCAAAACATTAAAAAAAATCGACACATGAATTTTTTATCTGTTTATTGGCCATAAATGAAAAGCATATGAATAGCCATTTTGTTTTATGCCAGTTTGAAAATTCTGTTTTGAAATTAACGCCCTCAAGATGGCTTCCATTTCGATGCACGCATTCCTCAAGTCGGGACATGAAACTGTTAATGACCTCTCACAGCGTCCCCACTGGAATTGCAGCCACTTCATCTTGAATTCGCTGTTTTAAATCCATGATAGTTCTTGGCCTTGTTTCAAACACTTTTGTTTTCAGGTACCTCCAAAGAAAATAATTGCAAGGGGTTAAGTCGGGGGAGCGGGGACGCCATGGGATATCCCCATTCCTGCTCCACCCTCAAATCTGCATGGCTGTAATTTTTAAAGTAGGAATTAGAAAAACTGGCCTTGGGAGTTATGCTTATACTGGACAACAAATTTTTACTGATGTTATGCTTCTGAGGTAATAGTAGCCATTTCTTATTAATTTCTAGGCGCTGAGCATGAATATGACAATGAAAAGTCAAAATTGGCTAGAGTTTCTAAGAAATCCACAAACGTTTATTATATACTTAAGAATATGTACATCAGACATGTAATGATAAAAGTCCACTTCTACTTGCGACTGCTTTGCCTGTCATTGTGTAGCTGCTCAGGAGCATTTCTGGAGAGCGCCCAACAGTAGTCAGCCAACAAGGAAGTGGACCACTTTCCCTGATATTGTTTCTCCATCGTTGCAATTTCCTGATGAAAATGTTCACTGTGCTTATCACTAACCATGCTGCAGTTGTCGAGGAAGAAATCCATATGGGAATGAAGCATGTGTATCTTTAAGGACATATTGCAACCAAGTTTGTGATACAATGACAACATGTCCTCAATCAATTCCGTGTAGTTATCTACCCTGATATTCCCGAGGAATTTAGTTGACACCAGATGAAACGCATCCCAAGCTTTTTTCTCATCACCCTGAAGTAGGTTGTTGAACATATTGCCTCTGAAGAGCTTGCGGATCTGAGGACCCACAAAAACCACCCCTTTAATTTTCACTTCGCTGAGTCAAGGGAATTTTTCAGCCAGATATTTGAATGCCAATCCAGTCCAGTCCATGGCTTTTATGAAGTTTTTTTATCAGACCGAGTTTGATGTGTTGGGGCGGTGACAGGATTTTGTGCCATTCTGCCAGTGCAGGGCGTTGCACATTCTTCTCTCCAACCTTCAGAGATTTCCTCTGAGGCCAGTCTCTCTTCAGGTAATGCAAAGTCTTTGCTCAGCCATCCCATTCACATAAAAAACAGCAATACTTCTTATATTCTGGTTGGAGACCCATCAACAGAGACACTACCATCAGGTCACCACAAATATGCCAGCCATATTTGCTGTATTCAAGCTTATTCAGCAGCTGCTTTAGGTTTTCATAGGTTTCTTTCATGTGGATGGCGGGTGCGACTGGAATGGATGGATGTTGGTTTCCATTATGCAGCAACACCACCTTCAGACTCAGTTTCGAAGAGTCTATAAATAGTTGCCATTCTTGTGGCTCATGTTTGATTCCAGGGGCATTCATCAGGCCATCTACATCGTAGCAGAACACAAGAGGTCATCTTCCTTTCTGAAGAAAGGCACCAACTGCTGATGACGACTGTGAAACAAAGAAATTCAGACATTTTTCTCAAGAAGATTCCATTGTTTAAGTCTTGATCCCAGTAACTCTGCTTTGCTCTTGGACAGCTCCAGATCATGAACAAGATCATTCTGTTCTTCCTGCATGAGAATGTGTGGCTGTGGCGCAGAAGACCTACTGTGAGAGACTTGTGGTTCAATAGGTGCTGGCGACTCAGGAGAACCCAATGTCGACTCACCTTCGTCGTCGCCTGAATTGATGGTAAATTCTTTCAGAGGTTCAGGAATGGAAATTCCTTTGTCATGCAGAACTGGGCGGAGAGCAGATGGTATATTCGGATACACTATTGTCCACTTCTTTTTCTTCGTGATGCATCCAGAAACAGGTGGCAGCATACAGAAGTAGCAGTCAATTGCTTGATTACTTGGCTCCCTCCAAACCATACATACAGCAAATGGCATCACATGTCTTTTGACATTCAGCCACTGCGAAAGATTTGTTGCACATTTATGGCAGTATATGTGCAGGGTCCAAGATTTGTCTTGGTCGCCGATCTTGCATCTGAAATACAATATACACTATAGTGGTGGCAGCCTTTCTTTGCCTTGCAAATGTCACTTCACTGCAAATGTAACAAAAGTTATCTGCACTATTAACACAGTTACGAGGCATCACTAATGCTGGATTAACACTGATCACTTTGCAGTATTTATGATGCAGGAGTAAATGGGTGTGGTGTGCATGATGGGCTGATGCAATATTTTGAAATCTTTCAACATATTTCATTTTTAATAGATATATTTACTTAACACAAACTTCATTACGGACACAAGTGACAGGCAAAGGAAAGTCGCAAGTAGAAGCGGACTTTTATCGTTAAATGTCTGATGTACATATTCCTTAAATATATAATAAACGTTTGCAGATTTCTTAGAAACCGTACACAATTTTGAGTTTTCACTGTCACATTTGTGTTCAGCGCCTCGAGATTAATAAGAAATGGCTACTATTACCTCAGAAGCATAATGTCAGTAAAAATTTGTTGTCCAGTGATTATCAATCATGAGAAGGGTGATATTCTGCACAGCTACTTCTTGCAGAACAGAGCATTCAACAAGATGCTAACATATATATATTCCTTTCAAGAAAAAAGGGGAAATTCAGCATAATTAGAACATATGTTTGTTCACTCAGATGCCACTGTTACTATTCAAAATATGACATACCTGACTTCAAGAGGCTGGCTGCACAAAATTAAACCTAAAGCTGTTGTCTGAGCTCTTGTATACGAAACTGTTGTGGCTGGTTGTTGGCTGATTGGTAACTGATCTTTCTGTGTCCAGTGGCACATCGAAGTTGAATCTGAAGTCGTTTTGTGATGGCTCACAAATGACAGCACTCCGCTTCACAAAGCAAGACTTCTTGTTTGGGTATGGTGCAGCAATACAGATCCTCTCCTGGGCTATTACATTCAATGCATTACCACAGACTGACACAGGTAATGTAAATTCAACAAAAGCAGGCATATTATATGAGTGTGCTTAACTAAAGTTTTGGACACTGTCCACTGTCTTGGTATTTTGCACAAAATTAAAAAAACCAGGTCTACTTTCAAGTTTGGAATAAGGAGGACAAGCACCCTAATCTAGTAGGATCATTTCAGAGACAGTCTTTACATTGACATATTTGTGAGTTTGTTTTGTATTGTATAAGGGGACCTGGTGGCTCGTAGGTAAGCTGGGCAGTTCTGTGATTAATTTCTCAAATCATGATTGGCCAGATCCACTGCAAATTTATTTCCATACCCAAACATCTGAATTTTGTGATACATAAGACAGATGTATTTGTTGCCTTCATATTATGATTTTGTCCTGCATTCTGGTGACATTACATGAAAATGTCATGTTACTATCTGTTAAAAAGTCAATACAATACTTTCTGGTCACCATGTTGCTATTTTCCAATTTCAGCCAATGATGTTGGCAAAACTGCACACACAAGATCTTAAACATAATAAAATACCTCCACTAAATGAAACCACAACACCTACAATGGCATGAACTTCATGAAACTCTAATAAAATTACTTTATACAGCATGAAACAACCAACCTTTATTAAGCTTCTTTTCTTCTTCTGCCATCTTTGTTCTGTAATCGCCAAAAGACGACCTCATCACTTGTCGCTTCTTTATTACAGGAGCCTTCTTACTCCTCAGAATGGTCAATGAATGAGCTGCATCTTGGGCTGTGAAACAGGGAAATATCTCTGCTGCATTGATTGGTATAACTGACAGATCATTCTGACTTGGAAAAGTACTGATATGAATAATATGCAAATCAAAAAGTAAAAGCAAAATGGAGAAAAGGAAAGAAACCCAGAAGGTGATATTCTGCAAATCCTGACATCCAATATGTGTAGTGATTCCATAATTTTACCTACAGCTATGAAGACTCCCAACACACAGTGTCCTGGTCCTTCAGTACCCTAGATAGAAACTGAGGAAAATCCAGAAAACAAAGAAGGGGACCTTGATACCGCTGAACCAGCTACTGAAGGAAATAGTTAAATGGAATACTCCACTTATTAGTTGTGCAGCCCAAATACATAAATAGTGCCAAAAAATTACCTGCGAGAACATACAGGCACTGTTTCATAATCCAGAATATTTGAGAATATGGCATCTATCCAGTCCTGTGGGTGCTTGATTAAGGGTATTTAAAAAAATAAGGTAAACAATCTTAAGCCTAGAAATTCATTCTGACTCTCTTGTATACATTAGTGATAGGTAGCAAACGGTACATCAGACTGGCCTGCAGTGACCAATGACATTTAAGCATTTGTTCCACTTTAGCAAAAAGGCTTATACTTTGGCATAGAATAGACAAGTGTCAATGCAGTCACATGTCTGCATCCAGATGTCAGCATGCTTCATACTGACATGTAATGAAAATCACTTGTCAGCCAGATGCTTCACAAGCGGTTTAAAGAGACTGGTAATATGTGGCTGTGAGATCAGAACTTTTCAGGAGATGGTCCATACCCTCCCAGCCACAGCACAGTAACAGTCTGCCAACAGCCGGGTTGGCAGTATGGCCCCTTTCTATCATGCAAAATAAGAATACCATGATTAACAACCAAGGCCTTTTGCAATGAATGGCCTGCGGCCACCTTTCATGTGCACAATGGACTGTTCCATAAAATGTGTGAGGTCCTTTGGCATCTAGCCAGCAAAAATTTTCTATACTCCAGGCAGTCATGGACAATGCTATGTGAACTACAGCATAATATCTAGCTATCAGCAATCTCAGTCAGCATATTGCATCTGATGATAAGGGTACCTGCACAACACACATATCATGAGCAATGGACATGCTTGGGCATCCAGATCGCTGCTATTCATCACCAACTGTTCTGCCATTATCAAAACACAGCAGCTGCCATGATATCGCGCATTCCATGCACCTCCAACTGGTGATGTATTTCCACCAGTGTGATGCCTCTTACATGAACAAATCAAATTGCATGGCATACTTCAACATGAATCATGTTTCCAGTAGGTCTGACCCTTGTACAGCAATATGACATGCTTGCAACATCCTCTAATGGATACATGATGACACAGATGATCTATACATGTCCATTTTCATGATGAAATCCACAAACAGATGATGCTATTTCATGTGAGATATGCTGTTACATAATATTTTAAACTTCTCTGTACTAAATTAAATCTTAGTGAAATGGGTTGTGATGGTGTGACTAGCTTCAAATGGCTTAGGATGTCTTGTTTATTGTATTTAACATTTAGACACTCTACAGAACTCAGGATAGGATATCTCATGAGATAGCTAATAAAACTTCAAATATCATTCAGTGGTTTATTTTTAATAAAAAATGTCCCAACATGGATCTGAATCTCATTATCGCCCATGGTTGACCCACCAGTTGGTAGGCAGTTCATGTTCTGTCACCATCAAAAGAATGCTATCCGTATTGTGTCTGGCTGTTTATGAGAAGCACCCACATTGTATGCAACAGTGGACACCCAGGTCATAAATTTAGAGCATCCACTCAAATTGTTTCCAGATTCTGTGCTGGGAATGCAGGGGGCAGTGGTTGACAAATACAATTGTCATTTTCTCAACTATCACCACCCAAGAAAAATGGTAGTGAGCAGCTCCATACAAGTACCAAGCAGAATGATGAATACTCCGCTCATAACCAAGGAGACACAATACATAATTGCAATGCAGTCCTTGGAACTTGGTGGTGAATAAATACATGTCTCTCAACCATTGATGTACATTGGTCACAAACACTGTTTTTGAGTGGTAACACTTAGGAAACTGTTGTGTAGCTTATTTAATGACTGTGCCACTCACTGAAATGTATCACTTGATAATCATAAGTTCTTTAGAAAGTTACTACAACACAAAATTATTCCTCAAGACTTGTGGAGACAAATACCTTGTTTAGGGGCCATTTTGTTTGTGGCGAGTGCTGTCTCTAGCTGTTGGATGCACCAGTGTAGTTCGAGCTCAAACTGTTGCACTGTGTTACTGTCAGGATCTGCATTGCTGCCAAGTACCTGAGGCACAGCCTTCTCCTTCCCCATCTGACTCACATGATTTAAAGAATACTTGTGTTACTGTACTTGACTGAGAATTAATATTGGAGATAATGCACAGGGAACATAGGTTATACCTTGTTAACATGATAGAAAATCCAGACATATATGAACACTTTCCACACTTACACCGTCTGAAAAAGTTATCAACACACAGCCTCAAAGTTTCATTCATGTCTGTAATATCTAACACAAAAAATGTTGGATACAATCTATCGTCAGCCCATATTCATATCTACTTCCATGGCACATTTCGTCTACCATTACATAACACCACCAAGTATAAAAATTAATACAGATTTAATTTTTCCTTAACAAGAGACTCATATTTATATTTATACCTCTAGAAGAATATACCACCAGAAAAATGCAGTGTTTATATGTGGCATTTTATGACTGAATGACAGAATAAGGTACGTGATAGCAGTTCCTGGAACATGAAACATTACACAATTTCAAACTGTGTTTATGTATGGCACACCTGTGCTAATGAGATTAGCAGCAAGCAACACTACAGAAATCAGACAGTTATCAGCTGCTTCATATGTCACACTGCTGGAGATACAGCACTTGCTTTCAAGTTTTCTACAGTCTGGCAGCTCTTGCATTTAGGAGCAACTCATTCCAAATAAAATCCTTCACCCATATTGTCATGATCTGGACACTATTATGAGCACTCTGCTTAACACTGTTCGGCTGTTACAACTTTCTCAGTGAAACATTAATACTGGTAACAGTCCTGTACAACAAATACATTTACTGTAGCCAAATGAAGAATACTGTGAAACAGTAAAAAATGACAGTATGCTTTGTTATTTCTGGCCTGTGCCGATGCCACTCATTTGGAGAGAACTTATCAAAAGGACTATCTTAGCTTTTTTGATCTGGCACAGGGTCAGAAAAATGTCGTTGTTCTTCTAGACTTATGCATGCAATGAATTAGCAGAAGAAGGATGTATCTTCTAGCTATGTTTAATCGCTATTTTGATTTCTCCCTTGCCAAATGGTATAAATGTGAACTAATTCTCAGTTGTAAGTTCAACCTTCATTCTGGTGTTGGTGTAAAAGGGACATCATAATGATGCTTATCAGGATAGTTACTATCTATCCCAACACAAGGAAACCCATTCTGAAAGTTACTTGCTGTCAAGGTCTGCAGTCAGCTCATACTGATGAAGATTTGAAACAACTGGGTGTGTGAACATAAAACTATCACTGCTGGAGAAAAGAAACTCTTCCTCACTCAAAATATGCAGTTCTGGTTTGTAACTAATGAAGCAGGTTCCTATAAAATTATTCCATACATCACAAGCCAGTGTAAACAAGTGTTTCTGACAGAATGATAGAGATTTTTCAACCAATTTTAAAATTCTCATTATTCCACAGAAATGATCTGCAGCTACTGTTTCACTACTGGATGAAATCAAACAAAATTACCCTTCCAACTAAATCACCCTCAAGAATCAGAAACTTTTCTTACCGCATGGTCAGTATGATCCCTCTGGGTATTTGGAGTCCATGACCGAGATCCAAGAAATAATTGAACTTTTTTGGATACATGCATGGGCTGCCTCCAAGATACTGTATAGCAAGATCCTGCATACTTATACAACTATTCGACATATAAATAACTATGTTTTAACTACATGACTCCTTTACATGCCAACTATATATGGAAGTGGCCAATTCAGTTTTATGCACTATTACTTTGGCTTGATTCCCTGACGTTGGCCACTTGCTGATCGAAATATGTAAAAACGTTACAGCAATATATCATAAAATAAACATCTAAGGAACAATTTTGTGCATTTTGTTGGTATACTGTGAATTAGTTATCAATAATGCAAGGAATGAATAATAGTTTTTCTGGTTACATTGCCTTTAAAAGGATTAATTCATGAAAGAAAGGTCCATCGGCGAATAGCACCTATTTAAAACAGGTCTACGAATGCTAGCAGTACTGAAAGCAGCAACAGTGATGTCTTCTCCCCATGAGCAGCATAGACTGAGAATGGAACAGTTCACTTTCAGGATGAACCAGTAACAAAAGAAGCAAGCATAATAATGACTTAGATCTGATTAGTCTCATACCTAACTAATCATACTTAATTATAATCAACACTACTGATAGTAAGCCCATGCTTAAGGCTAAAACCTAGGTACTTATTGTATCGCTTATATTATTTGTAGTACCATACTTTGTAACAACGGTTTTATGTTTCTATCTATTATGTATAAATGACTAGTTCCATATCTGCACGATTTACGGAATGTGAAATAAATGAATGAATGAAGAAATGTGAAATAAATGAATGAATGATAATGAAACTAAACTTCTGTTGCCACAGCACACATTTTAGGACATGCACGTCATGCCCATTCGAAACCTCTTAAAGTGCCGTATTGCATTCATTATCATCAGTTTGTCCCACTGAGGACAAAAATGAAATCTTTTTCTTTTTACTTGAAGGTAACAGAAATGCAATCTTACCCTGCGTTTTTGATTTGGCATTTTCAGACAACGTTCCCAACGAAAGTAACAAAATCTAACTTCGCCAAAACATAACCTTCCTTAATTATTACAATTACGAATTATGACAACATTAACACACCAATACATAACCAATCTTAGTCGATTTCATATCCACGGTAGTGTATTTGACCACGGCCATGGATTACAGATACTGCGGGTTCATCAAAGTTAATCCGTGGAAACGAGAGCCTAGGCCCGCACAAGGCGATAGCAGCTGGGTTCTTAGAGCACAGATCATCCAGTATAGTCTGAGAGTGTTAAAGTTGGTTGTTTGCATGGACGACGGTAACAATGTATTGTAAATGGGAGGCGAAGCCGAGCCGAAACCGTTTCGCTCGCTGGAAGAATGAAGTGTTTCCTCTTTCAAGCTCTTTAAGCTACAGATTAATACCTTGTTCAATTTGGAAAATGAGTGGAAACGTACAATTACAACGGCAAAGACGGTTGGGACGTTCTTATGTAGCCGGCGTCTGTCTATCGAATGCTTGTGGTGTCGTTTGTAGAACTACGTAGCAGTATGTTCTGCTATATCACACCTACCATTCATAGTGTAACAAGAAACTGGTGAAGTTCACAATTATTACAAAATAATTATAAATACATAAATTTGGGGCCTTAATTCTTCTCACTGCCGAATTGGTGACCTCCCAAGTTGCTTCACTGGCCAAAATATAATAGTCCTATGGGCAAGGTCAGCACTATAGGTTTTATTTTCCTTAAGTTCCCAGTAGCGACCTGCACGTATATCACATATGCACTGTAAACCACAGTAGGATTTATTCCATGCATTAATCATATATATATATATATATATATATATATATATATATATATGTTATATTGAAACTGTGGGCAGATCTCGCATCAGAAGTTAATACAACCAGTAAGTCGTTTTAATAAGCCATATAAATCATATGTATGTCTTTCCTGGTGGCCATGTAGTCTGAGGCGAAGTTCTAGGCCACTGATTACTAGGTGATTTGTGGCTGAGATCGCACATTGAATCTTGCTTCAGGCATGGATGCTTGTCCATTGTCTTTATATGTTGTGCTGTTCTAAGCAGGGGCCTTGCGACAAGATGATCCCTTATCCAAGGAGGCCTGCATTGTGTGTGTCAGGAATAAATGTGTGATGGAGAAGGGCTGGGCCTTAGTGTAACTGTTGTAACACTGTAAAATAAACTGTCTAAAAAATCTTGTCTATTCCGGCAAGATTTCAGTTTCCATTTTTAAATATTCAAGAAAATCAACCTGGATAATTTGTTAACTTTTTACACAGGTGGTGATTTTCTCTGAAATTATTATGGTCAGCATTGACTGGATGCACTTAATACTGTTTGATAGGTAATTCTTGTAGCAATGAGCACTTAGAAGCACAGCTATCCGCTAATTCCTCATAGTCACTACTACTACTTGAATACTTATTTTTTGCAGTCACCTTTAGCTGTCAAATAGCAATCTTGAAAATGACAGCTGGAGTGGTACAGTACACCTGAAACGAGTGTCACAGTCCACATCCTCAGTTTCTGCCACACCAATTTCCTGGCTCCCAGAGTCCTGCTAGGTTACTTTCTAGGCTCTGTCTTACATGTACCCTTAGCATGGATCATGTCTCATTCTGACTACATATACTAAGGTAAAGTGATCCTGTTACAGGCCCGGTGTGGCCCAGAGGGTGGGTAGAAGTATAGCTGTACTCTTCCATGACTGCGGCACTAGAAGGGAGTGAGTGGTCAGCAGCATGCCCTGACCACACTTTACCCCCAGAAAGGACTTGGTACCCATTGCACAGGAGGCTGGGTGGGCCCTAGGGCCGGTCTGGACAGGCGGAAAATCTTGTCCCCACCGGGATTTGATCCCGGACTGTCCAGCCCGTAGCTCAGTCGCTATACCAACTGAGCTACCTGGCCCACTGACTACATATACTAGACTTCGAAATCATAATCAGTAACATAGTCTACTACTACCGCTACCACATAGTGTTCTATTGGGCATCTGTTAATATAAAAGTTAAACGTGAGGACACTTACCACGTACAATCTACAATTGTAGAGTTTGGTAGCGTGACCAACTCCTGACATCATAGTTCCCCATGGTGTACATTTTAGACTAAAGATTCTTGGTCTCATCATGATAAAATTAACCCCAGTACACATTCAACATAATGAAAATTTATTTGTGAAACTGAAAACTTGTTATGATTAAGAATAGGTTGTCAATTATGATGTAACAATTAAATACACATCTTTATTCATCTCGTATAAGAGTGTATCTGTTTTTGTCCCTGAAAAGTTAAGAATTAGGCCTGATTATATAGTTCAACCCAAATTTAGGAAAGTGTCCATGTTGTCTAAATACTGATAACTATAACAGTTGTTACCAATACTGTATGGTGTTAGATGTTGCAAAAGATAATAGAAATTAATTCATTATTTTGGCACATAGTTATAGATATTCTTCTACATAGATCACAAACACTGTCCAGTCAGCACAAGTCCAGTTCAGAAGATTTTCAGAATGTGTGGGGATAGTACTTGAAGTTGACATCAGCTGTGTCCATGGAGATTGAGAACTTGCATGGCACATACAGTCCTGCACCCTGCAACACATTCACACACCCCTCTCAACACTCTGTTCATAACATTAATGGTGTGATAAATTTGCACAAAAATGGAAGCAGCCTGAAAGTAATTTACACATGTAAGAATGCTATTGCTAGCATGCACTGACTATTGCATCTACTGTCCTTTGTCAATGAGTGAAAGCAATTTCAGATTACATATTTCTTGGATGTTTTTGCATATAAATAGAAAACAAGTATGGTAACAATATAAACATATTTGCCATAGCCACAATAATATGTAAGAAACACAGGAACCAAATTCTCAAGATATCTGTGAACCAACTAACATTTGAAATTGTAATTTTATTGAATAATGTAATGTGGATCAATTTTTACTACGTTTATTGACATTTGACAAAGTAGAAGGCATTGCATTTCCTATAACCTTAGGTTAATGAATCGGTACTCTCCATAGGACTCAAGTACTTACTCTGTATATCTTGATTTGTGCATCAGGATCAAACGTGTTGGCATGGAGCATGTGTGAAGGCAACAGAGGAATTGTAGAATAAGGCTCAAGTGAAGTGGATTTGTTGCCATCATGACCACAGTGCTGAATGTTGTCAAGCATTTGTTGTCTAAGACCAACTTCTGAATGTTTTGTAGGGAGGTACTCAGATGTAATATTTTTCTTTTGAAGAGGATGTGGAGTTTTATCTTCAGATATGGGGAAAACCTTCCTGAGATATTGTAGTGGATCTAAGACTGGGGTGGGTGGTGGGATTTGGGGTGAGAAAATTACAGGTGGGCTGTCACTGAGCAGAGGTGACTGGGAAATCTGCCCTTGCTCAGCTACTTCATCCAGTTGTGTTTGACTGACTGCAGTGAAACATAAATAAGATAACATAAATTACTTTTTATGATCCATACCAAGTTACAAACCAACTAGTCAGGTAAGTAAGTGACTGACTGACTGATAACCAACTAACAAACCAACCAACCAACTAAATGATTAACTCATTATATAAGTAACTGAAATATAAGCTACAGAGGTAAAACACACACACACACACACAGTTGTTTATAACAGACTGCATAGGTTCCACACTGCTGTATACCAATGAAACTGTACTTAATAATCTACTTCATAAACTATTATCTTCTTATTCACAACAATGACATGATATTTCTCATACCATGCAGTTTGTAATAACTTCCACAATTTTATAAAACAACTGAACATTTATTTCACTACTGTCAAGATATGATATGATAGGATATTTTATTCTTTCTCATAAACCCATACTTACTTACTCCATGGTGCAGAGTACTTCTTGAGCAGCTAACTGGTTTGCAGCTAGTCAAGAAATTCCCCACATTTCACGGAACTCGAAGGCTTATTACCGCACTCGCAAGCGTCCGCCACCTGTCTCTATCCTGGGCCAGCCCAATCCAGTCCATATACCCACATCCCACCTCCTGGAGATCCATCCTAATATTATCCACCTATCTGTGCCTAGGTCTCCCCAGTAGTCTCTTTCCCTCCGGTTTCCCCACCAAGACCCTATACACCCCCCTCTCCTCACCCATATGCGCCACATGCCCAGCCCATCTCATTCTCCTCGATTTTATCACCCACACAATATTGGGTGAGGAGTACAAATCATTTAGCTCCTCGTTATGCAATCTCCCCCATTCCCCGGTTACCTCGTCCCTCCTAGGTCCAATTATTCTCCTCAACACCATGTTCTCAAACACCCTCAGCTTCCTTTCCTGCCGCAGTGTCAACGACCAAGTTTCACAGCCATACAAAACAACAGGCAAAATTATAGTTCTATATATCTTGATCTTTAAATTTTTGGATAGCAACCTGGAAGACAAAAGGTTCTGCATTGAATGATAGCAAGCATTTCCTGACCTCAATCTGCTCTTAATTTCTTCCGCAATAGAATTTTTATTTGTTAAAGTTGTTCCCAAATATTTAAACTCTCCACCCTCTCGAAGGTATTATTATCAATCCTTACACTCTGAATTCGTTCTGCATTCTGATCTTGAGACATGACCATGTACTTAGTTTTATCAGCACTTACTTCCAGTCCAATCTCCCGAGTAGCAGCTACTAAAGTTTCTGCATTTTCCTTTAGAGTATGTATGCTTCCTCCCAGTATATTAACATCATCGGCATAAGCCAGAAGCTGATGTGTACCATTTAGTTTCAAGCCATCCTGGCTTACCTGAACCCTCCTAATGGCATACTCTAAAGCAGAGTTAAAAAGCATAGGTGATAGAGCATCTCCTTGTTTCAAACCATTCCTAATAGGGATCCTGTCAGACATATTCTTGCCTACCTAGACTCTGCTATTTGTTTCATTCAGACTCATCTTTGTTAACCTTACAAGTATCCTAGGGATACCAAACTCAATGAGAATCTTATATAAGACCTCCCTCCTAACTGAATCATAAGCAGTCTTGAAGTCCATAAAGAGCTGATGAACTTCTTCATTGTATTCCCATTTTTCTCAAGTATTTGGCGAATGCAGAATATGTGATCAGTAGTCGGTCTGTTGCTTCGAAAGCCACATTGATGATCCCTGATAATTTCCTTCCCATATGGAATTAACCTTGAGAGCAGGATGTTGGATAAAATTTTGTAAGTGGTTGGCAAAAGTGATATGCCTCTATAATTATTACAATCTGTTTTATCCCCCTTCTTATGAATAGGTACTATGATTGACTCCTTCCACTCTTCAGGCAGTTTCTCCTTCTTCCAAATAGAA
>Ga0131853_10012358_pt1 | contig 15636 bp, 13 predicted proteins | sample TergutLab28metaG_FD_92764 | JGI IMG/M metagenome (GOLD analysis project Ga0131853, IMG submission 92764) | Labiotermes labralis P1 segment gut microbial communities from Petit-Saut dam, French Guiana - Lab288 P1 (version 2) (version 2) | ecosystem: Host-associated > Arthropoda: Insects >...
ACTCCCTCACTCACACCTCTCTGTACTCCCTCACTCACAACTCCCCGTACTCCCTCACTCACAACTCTCTGTACTCCCTCACTCACAACTCTCTGTACTCCCTCACTCACACCTCTCTGTAGTCCCTCACTCACAACACTCTGTAATCCCTCACTCATACCTCTCTGTAATCCCTTACTCACACCTCTCTGTACTCCTTCACTCACACCTCTCTGTACTCCCTCACTCACAACTCTCTGTACTTCCTCACTCACACCTTTCTATAATCCCTCACTCACACCTCTCTGTACTCCCTCACTCACACCTCTCTATACTCCCTCACTCACACCTCTCTGTACTCCCTCACTCACAACTCTCTGTACTCCCTCACTCACGCCTCTCTGTACTCCCTCACTCACACCTCTCTATACTCCCTCACTCACACCTCTCTGTACTCCCTCACTCACACCTCTCTGTACTCCTACCTACACCACACCCGTACGCGACTGACTTCCTTACTGGACTGCTAGCTTCCGTTATCAGCTCCTAACCGTTTCGCCATTTAAATCTCTCCCCTCCTACCTATCACCAACGGTCCGAATATACGTTGGCAGATTAACTTACAACGCAGGCCATGAACCGTCCGTAACTGACGCCAGGAATTCTAATAAACCAGCTACTACAAACGGTCGGCCACACCGTTATTCATATGAGAGAAAGACCAACAAGATGCACATTTTTTAAAATAAATTAAGTGAAATAATTTATTAAGAAAAGGTGTGCATCTTGTTGGTCTTTCTCTCATATGTGTAGCACGATTCACGGTTCAGAGAATGTAAAGTGCCCGTTATTCTTCCCAGAGTTTATTGAAACTTGAATTTCCTCGACAGATTTTCGAAAAGTAATCAGATATCAAATTTTATGAAAGTATGTCCAGAGAAGCGGCCCATTTGTCCCATGCGGACAGACGGACGGACACGACGACGGCCACAGTCTTTTTTTTCCCCCCACGATTTTGCGAAATGCATACAAAATCATAAAAATTCATTCACCACTAACAACGTAATAGTAAACACAGCGTCATTAAACACAACATAGACATTGTCAAGTGTCTTCACGGTGATCATGGAGCCTAAACCCTCCCGTAGTGATTATCCCGTGTGACACCTGCGTGCTAGTGCCACTCTTACAGCGAATGACAGTGTCTCATACGTGAGATATGCTCCCCTCTCTGGATAAAATTGCCTTACATTTACGGTTCGTTTCACGACGCACTTTACTGCCTCTATCACAAAACCAACTGCTCAGTCGTTTAGACGCTTAATTTCGTGGAAAGCAGGACATTAAAATGTAGTGAGGTGGTGAAATGGTGAAGATAATCAAGTGGAGAGTGTTTGCCCTGAGTGTACTAGGGACGGTTAAACACCTGGATTACTTGAAAGCGCGGTATTCGAGAAACAGAGGAATGTGTATGTTAAAATCTGGTATATCTACCAAAATAATAGTTTACAGATTAAAATTAACTTCCGAATGCGTTGCTAATGCTTTCTTTACGGAATAGCGTCACAGACTAATTGGTTTAATTGTTAATTTATCGTAGCTACAAATTTGCTACTCAGAGAACCAATCAGTAGCACACATAATACTTGAACAGGATAACTGCTAAACCCGTAATTTACATTATATTAACCCTTAACCTGCTAACGTTGAGAATACGGTGATCTCCAAATAATGGGATTTAATTCGGCGTTTGAAGGGTTAATATAGGCATCACTGCCGGTCCCTGTGGTCGCGCGGTCTAAGGCGCAGGTCTGAGGCCGTTCACTTGCTGGGATTGCGGGTTCGAATCTCACCGGCGTCATGGATGTCTGTCTGTTGTGAGTGTTGTGAGTTGTCAGGTAGAATTCTCTGCGACGAGCTGATCACTCGTCTAGAGAAGTCCTACCGAGTGCGGTGCGTCGTTGAGTGTGATCTAGAAACCTCGTGAATGAGGAGGCCCTGACCCACTGCGGGCTGTTGCGCCAAAATAAAAAAAAAAGAGCAAACAAACCAGATTGCAGTATGTTCTAAACAAGAACCAAAAATGATTTTGACATCATGATATATTGTAATACTGGTGGATTGACACCATCTGGACATTTGCCTTTAAACTTGTACTGCAAACATTTAGCTTTTAGTCCGAAACCGTTGATTAATTCATGAGACAAAAGGCAACATAGAAGAAATGGACATTAAAACAGAGAGACAGGATATGGTTCAGCGACGGCTTATGTGTCCACGTGTGAAATGACCGTAACCTTTTAAAGCCTAGCTGTTTCTTTACGTACCATCAGGTTTGAAATTCAAAAATTCTACATGGTGCTCGCTTTGCGTTGTGTGTTTGGTACGTATACCAGAATAGACAGCGACTTTTACTTTATACACCATTAACTGACTGGATTTTATAACCGTGGTGGAAAGTGTTTACAGCGCGGTACGGACTGATCCCTTATATAAAGCAGATTACGTTTAGTCTTTAAAATGTTAAAGTATTATGAAAGACAGTGAAATTCTTGGCAAGAGGAGCCCTTATTAACCCAACGGGGACATTGCCATTGAAAGGGTAACGAATTTTGTTATTTCCTGTTACAGGAAATTCGCTGGTCCCGGTGGCCGTGCGGTCTAAAACGTGGGTCTACGGCCGCTCGCATGCCAGTATAGTGGGTTCGAATTCCGCTGGGGTCATGGATGTCTGTTGTGAATGTTGTGTGTTGTCAGGTAGAGGTCTCTGCGACGGGCTGATCACTCGTGGAGAGGAGTCCTACCGAAGGCATATGATGTGTCTGAGTGTGATCGTGAAGCATCGATAATGAAAGATACCCTGGCCCACTGGGGGGGTTGGTGTGTAATGGCGGGGGGGGGGGGAATTCGGGAGTTTCATTTGCACAATCGTAAAATATTTTTTTTTTTCGTAAGTCAGATTTTTTAAAAATAAACTTATTTGCTAACCTTATAATATCGTTCTAATTAACTGCTTAAACACTAAGAGGGAGGAAGAAGATAAAAAGAGGAAATGTAGTAAGATACACTACAGGCATTATGATTACGAGGGAGCGGGGAACAGAAAAGTTTACTACTCTTAAGGTTCCCACGCAGTAACCGCTCGTCCTTCTGGCAAAGGTAGGCAGAAAAGAAGGTAAAGATTTGGGAAGTGAACAAGGTAGAGTATTATGAGCGGACTGTTGGGAATGTGTAGCACAGGAAAGAACTTCAGCATCTGGGGTGAGTTTGTGTTTGGAGGACAGTATTATGACGAAATTTTGATCATGTTAGTAGGACTGAGTTTCAGTGAAAATTTCAACGTTAATATTGCGAGGATTGTATAAGAAGCCTGCAGAATAACATGGATTTTGTGTACCAACTCAGCATCATCTGCTCTAGGAGCGAGGAAAGCCAATTAAAACATTTATCGAATTGACCGGTTGCAGGACTTTCCGGATGCCTACTGACAGCCATCCAGCAGTCCGGCATTCAAATGCAAAGTCTTAAGGACAATCCCTACGTGTACCTAAACACTACGATTGGTCTGCATTGTATACAAAAAATTCAGTCCGTACCGCGCAGTTAACACACTCCGTCTCGGTTATACAAACCGGTCAGTTAATGCTGTATAGGAAAATAATCGCTTTTCTTTCTGAAAGCCACACAAAATGCATCAATATACTTTGTGGGCAGAACGGAGAATTGTATATAAATATTCAGTCCGTACCGCGCAGTAAACACACTCCGTCTCGGTTACACAAACCGGTCAGTTAATGCTGTATAGGAAAATAATCGCTGTTCTTTCTGAAAGCCACACAAAATGCATCAATACACTTTGTGGGCAGAACGGAGAATTGTATATAAATATTCAGTCCGTACCGCGCAGTAAACACACTCCGTCTCGGTTATACAAACCAGTCTGTTAATGCTGTATAGGTAAATAATCGCTGTTCGTTCTGAAAGCCACACAAAATGAATCAATATACTTTGTGGGAAGAACGTAGAATTTTTAACGTCAAACGACGCTTTGCTCAACGTTCTCAGGTCTATCACCGACATAAAAGCATTCCCCTTTAAGCCACTGTCCCCACAGTTATTAAACTATGAACTTAAAACAAAATTCATATTCTTTACCGTCCCTCGAATTCCAAACTTTGGCCTTCAAGGAAATGCCCACACCCCACAGTGTACGAGTATTCACTGAAAAGCTCGAAGTTCCTGAGTCGACTAAAATTTGTCCCATTTGAATGCAAATGCAAAAATTAATCGCATTGCCATCATCCAGCTGTGTAATCTAATAAGAAATTTCACACTGCATTTCTCTAACAAGAGATGATAATATCTACGTAATGGTAAAACTTATATTAGGTGAACGTTATGTGCTGCTGTACCCTATCGTAAGTGGAAGTTGCGTGGTGCTATACTCTATGCTAGGTGAAAGTTAAATGATACTATGCTGTATAAAAGTAAAGTAATTCCGTTACAGGCCCGGTGTGGCCCAGAGAGTGGGTAGAGGTATAGCTCTACTCTTCCATGACCGCGGCACTAGAAGGGAGTGAGTGGTCAGCAGCACGCCCCGGCCGCACTTTACTCCCGGAAAAGAACCGGTACTCATTTTACGGAAGACTGGGTGGGCCCTAGGGCCGGTCTGGACGGGCGGAAAATCTCGTCCCCACCGGGATTCGATCCTGGACCGTCCAGCCCGTAATCAGTCGCTATATCGGCTGAGCTATCCGGCCCACGGTACTATAATCTATGCTAGATGAAAGTTATGTGGTACTATACGCAATGATAGATGATAGCTACGTGGTGCTATATTCTATGTTAGGTGAAAGTTGAGTGGTGCTATACTTCATGCTAAGTGAAAGTTACATGCTGCTATATCCTTAGCTAGGTAAAAGTTATATTGTGTAAATTTCGTTCATAATGAAATATCGCATTTGGTTCACCTGCTATCCTCATCACACACAAAGCTTTTGGTTCTTGTATTTTCATATTCAGACATATTACAGCACGAACAATCATAATCATTTTGTGGGCACAAATGTTAGAGACTTCTCACTTTAAATCCCACTATTGTTTACCAAAAGTCTGAAGCACACTACACGGTTCAGCTACACACCTTCTGCACAGACCCTAAATTCTACAAGCTCACATCCGTCACTCAACATCGCAGCACAGTCAGTAATCAAAGAAGGCCTCCCTCACCGTGAACATTGTTCAGCAAGCAATATTAATATCAGTTCCGTCAATGTCGGTACCGTGCCAAGCAGTCCACTGTATTCAAGCCCTCACAATGAAAATCGTTGCAGGAGTCAACTCTTTGAATACACCTGAAAATAACCCCTTTCAAACAAAAATTATTTGCTTCCCCATTCAAGCGTCTTTCATGGCAGAAGAAAAGCCCGTGCCTGATAAATTGAAGAATGTGTAAAAGAAGAAAATAAGATCTTACATTGAGATGGTAAGGAAGGGGTGCATGAATAGAAGAAGTGGCTGTTTTTATGTACACCTGGCCGTTCTCGTACGATCCATCGATCGATCTCTCAGAGACATGTTTATTTCATACAGACATCAAGCGTCTCGACGATCAGCTTAATAGGTCTCCGTCTGTATGTCCATTTTCCCTGATCCTTCCCTTATGTCACTGATTCCTCTCCATCGATCTCGTATTTTGAGAATCAATTTTAAGTACTTTATCTTTCAAAGTTTATTTGTTTACCAACTGATGCACAACTGAATTGTCTTAAAAACAATTTTAAAATTTACATTAAAATTGACATTAAAACAGCTGCATCATGTTTCGGTGTGATCACCATCATCAGGGAGCGCAAATATTCGATTTTGCTAAAGTTGCGTTTGTTAAAATAACCAATTAAAATACATTGATGAGGATAATTCGGTAGTGTGGCCGCATATATTATTCGTTATTTTCTAATTTTGTACATTTTAGTAAACCATATTGCGGTATTTGCTTTAACAACTTTAGCTTATTGTTATTGTATTTTTTACACAATATTTTTAGTTTATGTTTGGTTGACCGTGCATCCTAATAGAATTATAGTCTATTTTTATTCCCAACTTGATGCATAAATTCTTTATTTTAATACATTCATTACATTCTTCTACACGTTTCGAGCACTATTGTGCTCATCTTCAGTAGGACAATTGTGTTAGTACAGCATCTGGTATCGTCACTCCCTTTAAGTGACGATAGTCCACTCTTAGCCTGTGTACTGAAGAGTCACCTAAAGAGAGTGACGTTACCAGATGCTGTACTAACACAATTGTCCTCCTGAAGATGAGCATAATAATGTTCGAAACATGTAGAGAAGTATAATAAATGTACTAAAATAAATAATTTGTGTATCAAGTTGGTAATAAAAATAGACTATCAACAATCTTGCCTGTTGGGCCTCGATAACAATATATGCGGTCACACTACCGAATTATCCACATCAATGTATTACAATTGATTATTTTAACAAACGCATCTTTAGGCAGATGGAATAGTTGCGCTTCCTGATGATGGTGATTACATCGAAATATTTTGGAGCTGTTTTAATGTAAATTTTAAAATTGTCTTTAATATAATTCAATTGTGAATCAGTTAGTAAACAAATAAACTTTGATAGTACCAAGATGCACGGTATGTATGTGAAAACTTTATCTTTGTATTTTTTTGTTTCGTAAATAACAATAAACTAAAAACACCGGTAAAAACACAACTACAATTCATTACAAACATGTTCCGGAACTTTTATTACATATTTGTCTAAAAAGCCTGTTGATGGTCCATTAGGGTCGAAACATGTGACGCAAATTAAGGAAAACCTCGTTTTAAAACAAATAGCATTTATTCATTTGATCAGCACACCAACTAATGAACATACATAAAATTTTACATTAAAACACTTAAAATCACTCCAACATGTTTCATTCCTAAGATCACCTTCATGGAGCTACACTGTTCCTTGCTAAAGTCATATTTTTAAAAACACTCAATGATTAATTCCCTTATATTAACAGAGTGCTGTGGTTTAACAAGATGTGCAAAGTTAAACAGCTAAAACCGAATTACATCAACAACAAGATTAATGGACAAAAACCACAAGACAAGTATTACTGCCACAGCACCCTGTTAATGTAAAGAAATTAATCAGTGAGTGTTTTTAAAAATGTTACTTTAGCAAGGAACAGTGTAGCTCCATGAAGATGATCTTAGGATCGAAACATGTTGAAGCGATTTTAAGTGTTTTAATGTAAAATTTTATGTATGTGCATTAGTTGGTGTGCTGATTGAATGACTCTACGAAATGCACGGTGCAACGATAAAGATAAAATTGCATTTATGTTTGGAGCTGATATTCATTCACTAAAGCTTTACCTTTCACCCACTTTCTGTCTATAACGCTAAAAAAAAAAAAAAAATCAAATTTATTCACAATCTTTCACACACTTTCGAACTTTAAATATTTAAAACAAGCCTAATGACCCCTTACATATCCATCATCTTCAGTGTCTAGTCAGACTATATTTGTATACGTGTGTTTGGCTTTGTTGATACTGATAATAGGTAGTCACGTGGCATGCTGATCTGTTAACGTTCAAAAAGACATTTATTCATAAACTGCAATTACGGAGTTAAAATGTCGGATCCCAGTGGTGATTCTAACACATTTCCTTTAAAACCTCAAGCAATCAAAGTAACATTTAAACGCGCGTTTCAGACAGGTGGCCTGTTGACACACCAAATCCTTCTTTTCAAAACATCATAAATGTTCCTTTAACATGTATTTGGTCTAACGTAATGCGTCGGTGTTTTGATATAATGTGTGGGGGTTTTGACAGTTGTGTGGGTATTTAGGTAATATGTATATTTGTATTTACTGTGTTTTGTATTCTTTGTACTGTGTTTTCTGTATTGTTTCGTTTATGTATATTTATTCTTATTTGTTTTGTCTGTACTAGTGTAAGGACTACTGCCACCGAGTGACAACTCAATTGTAGTAAGTAATAATAATAATAATAATAATAATAATAATAATAATAATAAATAGTCCTATTTCGCTCGAAGTGCTGTATCCTGAAAATGAATGTTCTAAAATCCTTCGAAGGTAAAAAAAGACACGCCGAGCGACACAGCGCCACATTGAAGAACGGTTTAAAATGCATATTCATCGATATGTATTGTGATTTACCAAATTATTGGTTCCACAGACTTTCTTCTAAAGAAAGTCGGTAAATTTACTAATGATATTGCATTGTGTTTTAGACGTATCAACTGAATGAAAACTTATGTTTATTGGACCGTGCATCATCTTTATAGTTGAATAAAGATAGAACAACTTGATGTCACTTGTTTTTTATTTCATTATGTAATGCTGAACATGTTTCGGATGTTAATACATCCATCCTCAGGAGCTTGCGACTTATTTGTTCAGTTACTGCATGGGTTGTATTGTTCTGGTTCGATGTGTGTTGGTGTTACGTTGTGGTTTGGCTGGGGTGGTGTGGTATCCTTATGCAGGCTGAAGCAGTGGTTTGGCTGGGGTGGTGTGGTATCCTTATGCAGGCTGAAGCAGTGGTTTGGCTGGGGTGGTGTGGTATCCGTATGCAGGCTGAAGCAGTGGTTTGGCTGGGGTGGTGTGGTATCCGGATGCAGGTTTCAGCCTGGAGTGGTGTGGTATCCGTATGGAGGCTGAAGCAGTAGTGCTTATTCATTATTTGATGCTCAACATGTTTCGGATGTTAATACATCCATCCTCAGGAGCTTGCGACTTATTTGTTGAGTTATTTCATGGGTTGTATTGCTCTGATACGATGTGTGTTGGTGTTACGGTGTGGTTTGGCTGGGGTAGTGTGGTATCCGGATGCAGGCTTCAGCCTGGAGTGGTGTGGTATCCTTATGGAGGCTGAAGCATTAGTGCTTATTCATTATTTAATGCTCAACATGTTTCGGATATTAACACATCCATCCTCAGGAGCTTGCAACCTATTTGTTGAGCACTAGTGCTTCAGCCTGCATCCGGATACCACACCACCCCAGCTAAACCACAAAGTAACACCAACACACGTCGAACCAGAGCCACACAACCCATGAAATAATTCAACAAATAAGTCGCAAGCTCCTGAGGATGGATGTATTAACATCCGAAACATGTTGAGCATTAAATAATGAAATAAATAAGCAAGTGACATAAAGTTGGCCTCTCTTTATTCAACTGAATGAAAACACCTTCACACACACACGCACACACACAAAACTACAAATATGCTGTGAAATTGGATCTTGTTTACAACCCGCTATATTTTTTGACGTTCTGCTGACCGTGCATCTCAGTATATTTATCTCAGTATTTAACCAACTTGATGCACAAAATTTGTTTCACAATAAGTTTTATTTCATGCCTCTATATTTTTCGAGCATATGTGCTCATCATCAGGAGGTCAGAATTGCATTAAACAGCCTCTGGTATTGTCATGCCGAAACAAGTGAGTGGTCTAAAATTACTAAAATACAATTCTATAAATATGAGCACATAGTAGTAAAATTTATGTGTGAATTTTCCAGGTGTGATTACTGCGTATTACTTACTATAAACATGTTATGTCATGTATAAGTTATGTTTAACCAGTTATTAAACTTATTAAAAGTACTATGTCTCTTTACATTTATGTTTGCTTAGTCTATCTAGTCATAAAATCGTATAAATTGATGATTAGTTTTTGTTTCTAAAAGGTTATGTTTGTCCTATTGTTAGAATTGTTAAAAATAGAATGTCTATTTACATTACCTATCTAAAAAAGTTGTGTTTATCTAGTTATTGAGATTGTGCGGTGTCTGTTTACTTTACATTAATTATTGAATCTACAGAAAATGCAACTTGTGCGCGGGACGGCCACCTACAGGGTAAGCACGTTTTAACAACAGTTAAGTTGCATTTTTTGTAGATTCAATAATTAATGTAAAGTAAATAGACACCGCACAATCTCAATAACTAGATAAACACAACTTTTTTAGATAGGTAATGTAAATAGACATCGTATTTTTAACAATTCTAACAATCGAACAAACATAACCTTATAGAAACAAAAACTAATCATCAATTTATACGATTTTATGACTAGATAGACTAAGCAAACATAAATGTAAATAGACATAGTACCTTTCTAATAAGTTTAATAACTGGTTAAACATAACTTATACATGACATAACATGTTTACAGTAAGTAATACACAGTAATCACACCCGAAAAATTCACACATAAATTTTACTACTATTTGGTCATATTTATAGAATTGTATTTTAGTAATTTTAGACCACTCACTTGTGTCATTGTGATGATACCAGAGGCTGTGTAATGCAATTCTGACCTCCTGATGATGAGCACATGTGCTCGAAACATGTAGAGGCATGAAATAAAACTTATTGTAAAACAAACAATTTTGTGCATCAAGTTGGTTAATTACTAATATAAAAAAAACCCGCTACATGTTTCGGCCCAAAAGCGAAATCACCAGAATTTGACATAAAACATAAAAAGAACATAAATAAATTTGTAGTTGTGTATGGCGACGTCTTCGTTCAGTTGATATCGATCTATTTTATTTGGGCTTTCTGAAAATGCCGCATTTGGCTGGCACTGCTTGCACGTCGTAGCTCTTACCTGCTGGCGGTGGAATTGACACTCGTGTTGCTTCTAGACCTTCTACTGATGATGCTGTCTCCACAGTTCACGACGCCACCCTTGTTCGTGATGCTGAACGTCCGTAGCCTGTAGAGGTCATCGCCACTGCGCGGGTTGTACGGCTTCTCTGGCAGACTGCACACCCTGGGTCTGATGTGGTCAGGAACTGCATGCAACAGAAAGCCAAACGTGCCTTCTGTCAAAAACACGAGTCCAATAAAAGGCGGGGAATTTACTGACCTGCTGTGGTGCTGTTAGCTTCTCGTGTAGGACGCTGATTTATGAAATTAGAGGCAAACCGAATAGGACAGTCATGATGACCTCAGACACTGTAAAAATCTCCGACGTTTAACTTAGCGTCTAAATGTAAAACGCATCCACGTGTCGACCTTGGAGACTGTTGATATATTATTTTCTGATTAATGGCATACTTTAGATGATTAATGGCACACCTTGTATGATTAATGGCGCACCTATGATTAATTGCACCTCTTGTCTGGTCAATGACACACATTGTCTGATTAATGGTATAATATCTCTGATTAATGGTACACCTTATCTGATTAATGGCACACTTTGGATGATTAATGGCACACCTTTTCTAATTAATGGCACACATTTTCTGATTAACGGCACGCCTCGTCTGATTAATGGCACGCCTTTTCTGATTAACGGCACACCTTCTCTGATTAATGGCACACCTTCTCAGATTAATAGTACACCTTCTCTTATTAATGGCACACATTCTCTGATTAATGGCACACCTTCTCTGATTAATGGCACACCTTGACTTTTATGCCTTTAAACTAAATATTCTGTAAAACCAGTTAACAAATTTAAATGTCATTACACATACGGTCAGTCAGCTACGTCCGTTGTGTCTGTCCACTCCATGATGGCACAAGGGGGAGTAGAGGTACAGCTCCACTTTTTCTGAACCTCAGCACTAGGTGAAGGTGATTGGTCAGTCTCACGCCCCAGCCGATTTACCTCCGAGAAAGAAGAGCGATGGCCGTTGAATAGGGGGTTGGTTGGGCCCCACAGCCGGTCTGGACGTTTTGCAGAAGACAAATCTCTTGCTCCTACGAAGTTTCGGACACCGGACCGTTCACCCCGTACTCTAGTCACTATACCGACTGAGCTACACCGACTGTCCAACTACGCATGCGCCCAGTGAAACGTTTTGTGTTCATCACTATCACTTCTACCACAACACTGCAACCTACTTACGTTTACATTACGTCGGGTGGAAGTGTTTGTAATATCGGTTAGGCTGTGGGCTGGACGATCTGAGGTTCGACACCCGCCAGAGCCAAAGAGACTTCCTTCTTCTCCAGAACGTCCAAACTCGCTCTGAGGCACAGCTGGCCTCTCATTCAGTGGGTACCTGGAGAACTTGTCCTATGCATAAAACGACTGGGACGTGAATTAAACTACTCACATCCACCTAGAGACGACGTTAAGAATGAGTGGAGTTACACCGCTACTTCCCCCCACCCCCCGTTTGCCTGCACAGTATGGACAGGAACAGCGCCTTTATCTCCTAAAAAAAAAAGTTATATAGTTTCGCAAGTCTACAGCAATATTGTTGTGTCACACACAGAACACCCTTTCTTCACCAAATTCTATCAGTGTGCACATCCACTGCATTCGCCTATTCCAAACTTTCTTCGATATCGATTCTTCATTCCAACATCCCGACAAATAGCGATGGACCGTAATTACAAATGAAGATTAGGCGTTCAGTACTGTGCCATAAAAAATGCGGCCGGGATAGCTCAGTCGGTGTAGCGACTCGCTACGGACTGGACGGTTCGGACTTCGAAACCCGGTTGAGGCGAGATTTTCCGCACCCAACGAGACGGTCCCTGGTGTCCACCCGGCCTCCCGCACCATGTGTATCGAGCCTCTTTCCCTAGGGTAAAGCGACCGGGACGAGGCATTGATCACAACAAAGCGCCGAGGTTAAAGAAAGAGTAGATCTATACCTCTACTCCCTCTCTGGGATTTCGTGGTAGGTTATAGGATAAACTTTACCTTTATCTTTACCATTAAAAATCAGAGATGACGTCAGAAATGTGTTCTGAATGAATTCAAAGCTTGGTCATACATTATATGAAGGTATGGATCGCCCGGTTCCTTCACTAACGAAAACGGCTTGGCAGTTCCTGTTGCTGGCGAAGCACGCAGTTGGTACTATTACATATAACATGCTGAGACAGATAAAGAACATAACACACAACTGACATGTCTTTCCCTCTCCACCCTTTTCCGTTTTTACATAACGAAAGCTACGTAAGTGATTGGCACGGAGTGTGTCAAGAGCTTCAATAATACACTTGGCCATAACCTAACGATTAAGCTTTTGGCGCCGGAATTATTTTTTTTAATTTTAGCACATCCTGTATATAAAATGTGAATAACACAGGAACCAAATACGTTAGAATTATGAAACAAACTGCGTTTTGAAGAGAAGAAAAACAGAAAATATAAACCATATTTTAAAATATTCGGTACCTATATTTGTTGAATAAATATATAAAATGCAAGTTTAGAGGTTAGCGGTGCGGTACGACCACTATAGAGGTCGTTAGGCGTCAAAGGGTTAAGCTTTTCCTGTGCGTGCCATAAAGACATTTAGGGGAATGGAGGCATAGGTCCAATTATTCTTAGCCTCAGCACTAGATGTAGGTGAATTGTCAGCTTCACGCCCAGACATCTTTACCCTGAAAGACAGCGTCCCCGATACCCCCTACGCAGACAGCTGGTCTGGTCACTTTAGAGAAGATAAAAATCTCTTACACGTTCCAGGAATTGAACCACGTTTCCTCAGTTCATATCGTTTAAGTTAAAGTATTCCGTATGAAGCTCAAATCCAGCTACACAAAATTTATTTAAACCGTAGAGCACCATAAAAGACATGGGGGTTTTTATCTTTTATTTTAAATTTGCCACGGACATATATCACAGAAATATAGAAATAAAAATCGATTCGTTTGTGTAAGTAGTGCTAATAACTCTGCTGATTGTTCGTGTTGTTATAAGTACAACAATGAACAGTAATGTAATGTATGTTGATCATCCCGGCAAACGTAGATTGATGGCTGCGACAAATTCGGGGACAAAAACAACTCCCCCCCCCCCTAAAAAGCGTTTTTTGAAGCTGTATGGCCCAGAAAATAGCGTCCATGCACATAACCATTCATGTTAGATAATGTAACTCGATAACTCCGTGAAACTGAATTCCTCTTTTGTCTTTTACATGACCTCCGTGTATATGCTGTGGGATACAAGAAATAGACTGATATGCTAATTTCTCTGCATCAAGTTATAACACAGCAATTTAATGCCTGCTTGACAGCAAACACTGGATTTGTTATCAGCCTTCCCCAAGCACCCATCTGTCTGTCAGGTGTCTGAAAGTTGTTGGTTGGTACGTCTCTCTGGTATATCTACATCTCTCTGGCGTATCTATACACAAACCGTGAATGCAGTGTTTATTGTCTGGGCACTCAAATTCACTATCCCGTCGTTTCGCAGAACGGCAAATGATCGCTAGGAAGTACTCGTATGATCTTACAGAGATAGAATTGAGTGAGACATAAACTAATTCTGAGCTCAAAGGACACCATCATTCCGTATTCTCTCTTACGACAGGTCCATAGTCCCTTCCAAAGCCAGTTCTCCACACAGTGCAATCTAGTGCTTCATCTTTCGGTTTCCAGGAAAAGGTAAAGCAGTCCTATTACAGGCTTGGACAGGCCAAGACGGTTCCAGGAAGTTAAGGCTCCCACATTTCGTGACAACGGCACAGTATAATGGTAGATGGTCAGCCTTACGCACCGGCCGCCTTTACCACCATGAAATACTCCTGGTACTCATTTCAGTTAGACACTGAATCGACCCCAGGGCCATAGTGCGATCGGGAGAATTTGAAAAATCCACTGACAAAAGCTGGGATCGAACCAGCGACCTTCCGATTTGTAACACAGCACCTTAACCACTGTACTACCGCGGTCCTACTTTCTGTTTCCAGTACCCCCTCTTTTCCTTAAGAACATAAAGTATCTGCTTACGTCTTCTTCCTCGTCTTCCTGTCACTTATACTCTACCCTCTATCTGTCCATTAATAATGTGTTTTAGAAGGAAGTTCCTACGCAAGATGTGACCCATCCAGTTAGTCTTCCTTCGTTTTACTGTACGTGGGATATTCCTCTCCTCCTTGACTCTATGCAATACTTCTCCATTTTTCACACGATCGGTCCAGCTGATCTTCTCCATCCTTCTCTAACAGCACATTTCAAAACTTTCTAGTTATATCTGGTCTACTTTACGAAGTGTCCATGTTTCAGCATCACAAAAAGCTACACTCGAAATGTAGCACTTCATTAGCTTCTTCCTTAAATTTCAGTCTAAGTTGTTGATGGAAAGAGTCTTCCTGTTGAATGCTGCTTTTTCCAACACAATCCTGAGTTTCATTTTACGTTTACAAGATGTAATAGTTTTTTTTTATACCAGAACTGTTTGTGACATTCCGACGTTATCAGTTCTTTTATGATAACCTCACTGTTTCATCTTCAGTTATCACCTTTGATCACCGTGTGTGACGTCACTTTATACCTTATGATTGGAAACAAAAAAATATTGACGTTTCGCTGCCCGTGCATCTCAGTATATTTATCTCAGTATTTAACCAACTTGATGCACAAAATTTGTTTCACAATGAGTTTTATTTCATGCCTCTGGTATCATCACACCTATAGGTGTGATGATACCAGAGGCTGTGTAATGCAATTTTGACCTCCTGATGATAAGCGAATATGCTCGAAACATGTAGAGTCATGAAATAAAACTTATTGTGAAACAAATTTTTTGCATCAAGTTGGTTAAATACTGAGATAAAAAATATTGATTACAATCAATCGACACAACTTTATTTTGTAA
>Ga0131853_10012360_pt1 | contig 15635 bp, 15 predicted proteins | sample TergutLab28metaG_FD_92764 | JGI IMG/M metagenome (GOLD analysis project Ga0131853, IMG submission 92764) | Labiotermes labralis P1 segment gut microbial communities from Petit-Saut dam, French Guiana - Lab288 P1 (version 2) (version 2) | ecosystem: Host-associated > Arthropoda: Insects >...
AGTGGACAAAGCATCTGGTAACTAAATTGTAGGGGCCTGAAGATGACTAACATCTAGTCGAAACATGTAGCCTTACTCTAGAATAAATAGATTGTGCTGACGTATGTTTGTGTAATACTTATTGATTTTCAAGCACATCGTGATGCCTTCATTCAGAAAATGTCCCAAAATGTTGTGTGCGGAATTACCACCCTACACTGTGTAATATCTCAGCAGAGTGCAGATCTCACATGATTGGGTGATACAGGCCTCGGTTCAGCTCTGCATGGTCAGGTTTAGGGCAATCCAGTTCGGTACGGTCTGGTTTGGTGCTTCATACACAAATTTAAAATGAGCTCACATATTTAAGCGTCAAATTTAAGGAAAAAACCTCATCTTGCAACTGAGTAAATACAGTATTGCAACAACCACACTATAACTAGGTACAAAAATACACAAACATGTGGTAAACCTCCTACGTGTTTCGGCCTTTTTTTGGCCATCATCAGGGAGGTATTCAACAAAGAAAAACACAATAATTGCTAGTTATGTCACAGATGTGCAATAATAACAGTTAAAGTAAAAATATTAATCTTACTTACTTACCTACTCCATGGAGCAGAGTCCTTCTTGAGAAGCTAACCGGTTCTCATCTAGCCAAGAAATTCGCCACATATTATGGAACTCGAAGGTTCATTACCACATTCACAAGTGCCCGCCACCTGTCCCTGTCCTCAGCCAGATCAATCCAGACCACGCCCCCACATTCTGTTTCCTGAAGACCCATCTTAATATTATCCTCCCATCTATGCCTTGGTCTTGCAAGTGGTCTCTCTCCCTCAAGTTTCCCCACCAGAACCCTGTATGCACCTCTCCTCTCCCCCATAAATGCTACATGACCAGCCCATCTCATTCTTCTCAATTTGATCGCCTGAATAATATTTGGTAAGGAGTCTAGATCAGTAAGCTCCTCATCATGTAGTTTTCTCCACTCCCTTGTTACCCCATCCCTCTTATGACCAAATATCTTCCAAAACACCCTATTTTTAAACACTCTCAGCCTATGTTCCTCCCTCAATGTAAGCGACCATTTTTCACACACATACAACACTAAAGGCAAAATTATAGTTCTGTATATCTCAGTCTTTATATTTTTGGAGAGCAAACTCGTAGACAAGAGATTCTGCATTGATTGATAGCAAGTATTCCCTGACTTCAATCTGCTCTTAATTTCTTCCTGAACAGAATTTTGATTATACAGACATTAAAATGGTTAAGAAATTTAAAAATCATAGTTAGAATATATATCATAATGCTATTATTTGAATTGCTAACAAACACCTTTTGCAGAAATTCATGTTCGTTTTCATTGGATATGCCCGTGTCTCCTACGGTTGTTTATATTACCACGGATGAAAGCACACTATATGGTGAGTCATCTGACTGCAAGGAACATGGATGGTTTGTAACTTTCTTTGACCATCAGAAGCAGAGACCCACATTTCTACATTTTGTGTTGTTACAGGCGATGAGAAACAGTAGGCAAACATATTTCTACTAGTTTCTGAAGATGAAACTAATTAATTAAACTGCATTGCACAATTAAATTTCTCCATTCACAAAAGAACGCAAAAGTTTGAAAGAATACGCACAGATACAAAATGCAGAGAAACACAAACTATGGCAGGAACACAAACTATCAGAACCTGATGCACAGACCACTGAATAATATCTACGCATCAAATTCGAAAAACTTATCAGAATCAAATAAAAGGTACCATGAATTCAGTGCCAAACACTGTTCAGATGATTTCAGACTTTGCTAAAGTGTCGGAAACCAGACAAACTGAACTCTATCACTTATTCCATATTTCAAAATACTATTTTAACATTTATCTCAGGGGTGGACTACAGAACACCATGGGGTACCTCAACCCCAGTATATGGTGTTCAACATTGAACCATCTGACATTTATATGAGACATGCATCTTCACCTGTGTACAGTGAGTGGTGTATGTGCATGTGTGATATATGTGTGGTATGTGTGTAGTATGTAGCATGTAGTCTATGTGGGTGTGTGATGTGCATGTGGTGTGTGTGTTTTACTAATAGAAACACTGCAAAACTGCACCTGGTCTAGATATTCTTGGCCAAAAAACAAAGAATCCCATCAATACAAATCTGTTTCAGGATACAGAAGGACTGCAATTATCATCAACATGCACTTACACATTGGAATATACAGAGGTGTGGGAATGTTCTAGATATGTCCAGCTGAATCAGTTCCATGCTGGCCTCCTTGTTCACACTGTCTCCAGTTCGAATTGCTGCTGCTGCCTCCCCAGTTTCCAGAGAATCGGCTGCGTTCATCCTTTCTTGAGCACGAGCAAGACAGATGCTATACAGCTGGTGTGTTACATTCAGGTCATTTCCTATCGCCAACTTCCACACCTTGCCTCGCACAGATGGAGGTATACCCTGCCACCACAAGTCACGCGCCTTGCGGGACATTTTCCTGTTGAAATTACATGAAATGATTCAATCCGCCAATCACTAGTGTACCAGGAACATGACTTACAAAGAAGGAGTTCTAACAAAACTCAGAAAGCCTATTTACAAAGCTGTCTCCTGGGATATGACAGCATGTAAACTGGAAGGAATTTACTGACACTTGAGATTAACTTACTGCCACTATCTCCAGGGTTAAAGAGGTCTGTTTCTACTGCACCCCATTTCTCCAGTTTCACATCCTATATGAAAGCATTCTTCACTTTGAGTTTCAGGAGAACCTAAACCACTCACACAGCACAATGTTGCCACTGTACATACTGCCAACCATACCATTATTGTGCTGCTAATGCTATAGTTAGGCAGCATAAATTTATAATATAACATGACATGACATGCAAAGTTGCCCATGGGCTAGCATGCTTGATTCATGTGCAAGATCATGGGATTGAATCCTAGTCAAAGTCAGAATTATTTTATTTTCTACCATTTTAAATATAATAGACATTATTGTTATTTCCCTTTTAGAAGCATTTATCACACAGATATACTTGTATTCGGCAGAAAAAATGGATCAACAATACCTACTGCAAATAAAATAAGCAAAGAAACAGTACACAAAAATTTTCAAGAGGTTGCTAAATGTAGAAGGTCATAACAAATTTGTGGTACAAAACAGAAACAAAACACACCATCTGACCTACAGGTTGGATGTGATAAAATCCCTCATTCTCACACATCACCTACAAGTCCTGCTGGACCAGGTGGACCATCAACAAACCAACCATCAGAAAGAATTTTAGGAAGGCACTTTACTGAAGTGATCTGCCCTACAGAAGGTGGATGGGGGGATGGGGAAGCACAATACCATAGAATGTGTGCTGTATGCTTATCACTGACAGACAGAAGGTGTGCTGTATGCTTATCACTGACAGACAGAAGGACTCAATTTATTGGTGTCCAGACTGCAAGTCCTGTGCATGGAGGCCCGTTTCAAACTGTTTCACACCCAGCTGACTTCTAAAATCACTCCAACAGCTGAAGCCCTAATACAGTGATACGGTAACCACTGTGGAAAGTGTTCCAACTGGAATGAAAGGTGAATCAGTAGTTCATATTTTCAGTTAGAGGCCAAGAGTACTTTTGTATTGTAGACTGAGTACTGACAGTAACAGCATATTTACTGTCATTATGGTGCAGTGTTATAGTCTTGTTAAACACATTTCCCAAATAACATAACCCTCAACCGCATTAAATAAATACGTCAAACTAAACCTTCTGTGCAAGCGGAGAGAAATAAGAGATTATGGGAAAATCATAAACAATTATGTAATCCAATCTTCAACATAAACATGGTACAACAATGAGCAGAGTACCAGTAAACTGCATTGAAAACTTCAAGCTATTATGTCTTATAGTTCTCAAGTTGTGTTATACAAGGTGCGACCCAAAAGATTTTAGATGAGTTGTTTTAAAAGAGTACTGAGCATTACATCTAGCGGCCGACACCGTAACTATGTAGTACTATGCTTCATGTAACACGTGACCAGGCTTCAATGGTTTTTGTTCAGTGGTCTGTGAATATGAACTCGTTTTGCAAGTGAAGATTTCTTGCCTTGTCATCGGCGTCATGGAGGAGCAGAGAGTGGCAATTAAATGTTGTGTTAAAGCTGGTAAAAGTGCTGTGGAAATGATCAAACTGATTAATAAGGCTTACAGTAGCACTGCCATGAGTTGTGCTAATGTGTACCGGTGGTATGCTCACTTTCGAGACAGAAGGGAGGACGTGAAGGATGATGCCAGAAGTGGTCATCCTTCGACTGCCAGAACAGACGAAAACGTGGAATCTGTTCATTGTCTGCTGACAGAAGACCATCATGCCACTCTCCAAGTGATTGCAGATCGTTTGAATATTCGTGAGGAGACAGTTCGCCGGATTGTAACCGAAGACTTGGGAAAAAGAAAGATCTGCGCGAGATTTGTTCCTCATGCCTTGACCACAGAGCAGAAACAGGAACGCGTTGTTCACTGCCAGGATCTTCTTTTAATGGGACAAGACGAACGTTTTTGGGAAAATATCATTACCGGTGACGAAACATGGCGTTTTGCCTATGATCCGGCCACCAAACGGCAGAGTGCATAGTGGGTGGGAAAAAACTCTCCAAAACCAAAGAAACTGCAATTTAAAAAATCGCGAGTGAAGATGATGTTAATTTTTTTTCGAGATGATGTTAATTGTTTTTTTCGACACAGAAGGTGTAATTCATCGACAGTTTGTCCCTGAAGCGCAGAAAGTAAATGCAGAATTCTACGTGGGTGTTTTGGATCAGCTACTGAAGAGAATTCGATGAGTTAGAACAGCCAAATTCCAATCCAGTGAGTGGTTCCTTTTTCATGATAATGCACCATCTCATAACAATGCAACTGTAAAGAAGTTTCTGGCGAACAGGAACGTTGCTGTTCTCCACCACCCACCTTACTCGCCAGATCTTGCACCTGCCGACTACGTTTTCTTCCCCAAGTTAAAATTTTCCTTAAAAGGGTGGCATTTTCAAACAGTGGAAGAAATCCAGTGTGCAGTAACAAGGGAGCTTAACATTTCAAAAACTGCTTTTCTGGAGGGCATGAAGAAGTTGAAGGAACATGCAAACAAATGTATTGATCAAGGAGAATGTATTTTGAAGAATAAAAATAAATCATGTGCATATAAGAAGTTATCTGTGTTTTATAACAGTTGTCTAAAAACTTTTGGGTCTCACCTTGTATTTTCTAGACGTAATCGAAAATAAGACATGAAGCCAGATTTAAATACTACAAGGGAAAAAGATTGAGCACCATTTAAATAGCAGACTGAGGGCTTAGTTTACATTTACAGAATTATATGTTAATGATTGGAGCAATGGGCTGAAGTGTTGAAGAGACACTCCGAAAAGCATGACAATGGATATTATTGTAGTGACCTATAGACTACCATTCCCATTCCCATTCCAATAAATACATACATTTCATGTGCTCATTCATGCAGGATAGTTCATCATGTTTCTTATGGCTCAGATACGTTAAAGTAAAGAGTCGAGAATGGGTCTGTTTGCAATCCGCTTACATCACATCCCAATTTGGTAGAATCTCACTGTTCCAGGTACGAGCAGCATTAGCAAGTTGCTCTTCTGCCTTCAACTGTCTCTGCAACTGCTTCTTGCGCAGCTTTGCCTCTTTGAGTTCTGCACAATAAATAAAATCACATCAGTATCAACCTTCTGCATCATCAACATGAACAATAAGACACGTGACAGGTCGGCGGACTCGCTATCCAAGCATGGTTCTTCATTGTTTTTCTCAGCATCTGCACATTATAACCCAACCTAGCTCATCAGTCGTTTCACATGTCCTAATCTCAGAGAATTTAAGTGTTGTAAGTAGCAAAACAGGAATAAATAACTGTACACCATAAAATATTCTTTGTATTATATCATCAGATTATTTAAGTTTACAGATGTCTGTGTGTATGGACGCGCCATTGAAAATCTATGCACTATTAGCCTCAGCATAATTTAAACATGACTTATCACATCCTAGGTAGAAAACAGACTACTTGCTTATGTTAATATTTCAAACTCACACAGTTCAAATCCATCTCCCCTTCGATATTCTTACTTTTCCCAACTGGCTAACTGTTAAATCCCTCCACTCTCTAACAGAATCAACAGTAAAAATTTGAAATACTTTGTTTTCTATTGGCACACGCAATGCTGTTCCCTCATTACAACTAGCACAATCTGCTCATGTCTTACTGGTCTCTCTCTCTCTCCCTCCCTTCCCCCCTCTATCTCTCTCCCTATCCCTTTAAGCCACTATACAAATCCATTACAATTGCCATTCCACCCAAATTAAAGTTACTAAATCTTAAACAAAACCATCCTATCTACCAAATGCATAAATTTAACACTTCATAAAACTTTAACTATAATGGTTATAATATGCATGATGATACCATGCCAAGATAGAGGCTATTTCCTCCCCAGCACCTCCCACATCACCAGTTGTGGCTAGCACCATGATCATCCTTACTATTTATGCATCCCATCCAGCAACAAAGGCTCTGTTAGTTAATACAGCACAATTAAACATGCCTTAAACAACAACTTTACTGACTAAATAACAACATTTCAGAAATGTAGTAAAAGAATGCACACATCAATAGCAGCACTCACCACCTCCCATACTGCGCAACACACACACTTTCAGCATGGTTGTGTAAACAGCACTACACAATATGCATAGTTCTGTCAACATATTCTTACTTGATTTCCAAAAGGCATATGACTCTATACATAGAGATACACTATGGAAATGTATGAAAGAATTTAAAATTCCTACTTAACTAATAAATATATGTAAAACATGTGTACAGGAGACAAGAAGTGTGATTAGAATTGACGGAACATGGTCATATTTTTTTTTTAAAAAAAATAAAACAGCCATGAAACAGGGTGACCCTTTATCACCAACATTATTTAATTTTGCATTACAAAAAGTGATACAAAGTACAAAAAGGGTTCCTTGTCGTATAACGATTGGTAAAGAACAAATGAATATATTAGCATGTGCAGATGACATTGCATTAATTGCGAAAAATGAAATAGAAATAAGAAAACTTTTTGTAGAAATGGAAAACATTGCCATAATGTTCGGACAACAGATAAACCAAGAAATGACAAAGTATATGATAGTGGAAAGGAAAAAGAGTTTAAAGAAAAATAAAACAGAACATTTGAAAATAAAAATTACAAATTTGAAAAAGTGGAAAATTTTAAATATTTAGGAGTTATACTTAATGAAGATAACAATAACCAAATAGACTTGTAAGAAAGAATAAAAAATGCTAACACAACATATTTTATGTTACAAAATTGTTTAAAACTAAAAACATTTCAAAGAAACTAAAATTAAGACTAAAGAACACAACAATAGACAAAACGTTAACATATGCATCAGAAACTGGGACACTAACACAGAGAGATAGAAAGCAATTGCACATTTTTTAAAGGAAAGTGTATGGAAGAATTTTAGGCCCAGTATATGACAATGAAAAAGAAAATTGGAGGATATTAACCAATAAAGAAATTTATGCAAGAGTTAAAAAACCTACTATAATAAATACAATAAGGTTAAATAGATTATGTTGGTTCGGGAATGTACAGAGAGTGGATGAAAACAGAATTCCCAAAAGAGTATTACATATGAATTTGGGAACAACAAGATTGAGAGGTAGACCATGAAATAGATGGCAAGATGAGGTGAGAGAGGATGGATGAATAGTGGGTGGAAAAGGGTGGCAGGAAAAAGTACATAACAGAGACGAATGGAAGAAGCTCCTGAGAACGGCAAGGAATCGACACATTCTGCACATGGCAAAGGAATGAATAATATGCTTACTTTCTGCTGTATTGATACTATGACTGTAGAAATGTCTGACTACTGTTCTACCACCTATCACTCCCTTGCTCCTATCTTACTATTCAGCTTGATTTCTGCAGTTTGCACATTACAGCTTAAAAGTAAGAGAATGGATCAAACATTTCGTGAGCATAATCATGAGACACATACACTAGCTTAATAAATCTGTCCCTGTGAAATCTGAGGTTCCCACTGCAGACTACAGAGATTACTGTGTTCTGAGATGAGACTCATGCAGTTTGTTAGACATGTACCAATGTTCAGAAGGGCCAGACACTTCTATCTTCAGTGAGAAGAAGCGAAGACAGACAATGCAAGTTTCTGACACATGGGTCCCTATCTACATTAGAAGACAACAACCATGTTGTATCCCCCTCCTTTTTCCATTTAATTAATTTAAGATATAAGGTAAAGGGTATGACTGACAGACTAACTGAAACTGGAAGATGCTATGGAGTGGAAATGAATGTGGAAAAAACTAAAGTCATGAGAATCTCAAGGCAACCATCCCCAGTACAGATTATGACAGATCAAAAACAATGGGAGAATGTGGGAATGTGTAAACTAATTGGGGTTGCAGGATAACAAATGATGCAAACTGTGCATGCAAACTTAAATCCAGGATTACTATGGCAAAAGCAGCAATCAACAAGAAGAAGGCTTTTTTTCACCAACAAATTAAACTTAAATTTAAGGAAGAAAATAGTAAAGTGGTGCAAATGGAGAATGGCTTTGTATGGTGCTGAAACTTGGACAATTTAGAAAGTAGATCAGAAATATCTGGCATGTTCTGAAATGTGGTGCTGGAGAAGGGTGGATACCAGTTGGACAAATTGTGGGAGAGCTGCTGAAGTATTACATAGATTCAAGGAGGAGATAAATACTCTACATACAATAACACAGGCGAAGACTAACTGGATTGGTCACAGCTTGCATATAAACTGCCTTCTAAAAACACATTATTGAAGGAAGAAAGAGGTAAGGATAGAACAGACAGGGAGATGAGGAAGAAGATGAAAGCAGCTACTGTATCACCTTAAGGAAGCAAGAGGGTATTGGAAATTGGAAGAGGAAGCCCTAGATAACACACTGTGGAGAACTGGCTTTGGAAGAGGATATGAACCTGTTGTAAGACAGACTGAAAATTGTATTAATTAATTAATTAATTAATACAATTAATAAGGTAAAATTCCAGTTATTCTGATTTAGCACTTCTAAGGGTTTCTAAAAATGATATATTTCACTTACTATTACATGGTTCCTGGACAAGCCCAATGTCTATATTTCAAACACAACACAGTTCAGAAACTTGATCTACCTCCATCAGGTGGAGGGGTCAGTCCAACAGAAACTGTTGCTCCCAACTACTTGCTGGCCTCTGTCAATTGCCTGCCGCTATATACATAGCTAAGATAAGGTCATGTCAATGTGAAACAACAAGAACATATGCAATCAAATTTGAACAAACACCCACAAAGACATTAAACTACAACTGAACAGAAGTTGAAAGTAAAACCCACACAAACCAACTACCTACAGCAAAAGCATTGATGCAGAATACACTCTAAACCTATGTGCTATCCATCACCAGTCTACCAGTACGAACATCATCTGGGGAAGAAAATGGAATTCACTAAAGAAATTAATAAATGTAATCGTCAATGAACCTATCAGATTCTAACAGCCTTTCCTTCAACATGCAAACCTCCCCATTGACAACAGGAACACTTATGGACAAAATTTAAAAACAAAATTGGCCAATCAGGTTTTTTTAAGCACACCACACAAGTAAATTCCCATTACTTCTTATACTTCTCACTAGTTTCAATTTGCAGAACTTCACTCCAATCTGTCTGAAGAAATGTTTCAAGAGCATCAAGGTCCAGCTTAGATTTACTCCAGACAATGGTCTCTGAAGATGTGCCTATGTTCCTGGTGCCATATGGCTAGAGGTCTGTGTACCACAGTCAATGAATGCCACATTCACCAGGTAGACTATAGATAGAGTGAGCACTCTGTTGCAGATCTCCCTCTAATCTGGTTCTCATAACTGACCAGCTAACCAGATGTTTGTTCTGATGACTATAGTAACACTGTAACTTTTCCCAATACATTTTAGTTTCACATCAGCTTCTGGATGACATCTTCCCTTGAAACTGTTAAGAATTAAATGAACAAACCACTGGGCAGAAGATTGACTGAGACCATCACTTTAGCCAGACAGGTCTTGTTGTAAAGGCTCTGAACAATGCTTTTAAGTCAGGTAGATAATTATATGCAAAGTGAGGGTAGCAGACAGTATGGGTAGATATTTTTTGTAGAGCTTGTTGGTCCTAAAGACAAGAATAATAATAAAATATAACGTGCTCATTGATTCCATTTCAATGAATCCACATATCACAACCATAGTTTGTGATGCATTATTTCAAAAGCCACGTCTCTAAATGCTCCATAAAGATGTCTGCAGACAACAAGAGACAGGACTTTAATAACTGTCCAACAAGATGCGACTTATTCAGTTTCATTACATTTCTGTAGGCAGCTCTACATGTTTCGGGTGTTGACACCCATCATCAGGAGCTTGTACAACTGTAATTACAGCTTCTGGTATTGATTAACCGGATCTACTACCATCCACTCTCGTTGTTGAGTTGTAACTGATCCATGTGTATCATACGATACACATGAATCAGTTGTACGAGCTCCTGATGATGGATGTCAACACCCGAAACATGTAGAGCTGCCTACAGAAATGTAATAAACTGAATAAGTCGCATCTTGTTGGGCAGTTATTAAATTCGATTTACGATTAATGGACCCATTTATATAAAATTTAAAAAGAGACAGGACCTTCCTATTCTCTATTCCTCTTTCTGTTACAAGTTCCACCAACTTTATACGGGCTCTCACCCTCAAGACACTTCATTCTGCTGATGTGCTATCACTCTGAAGCTGATTCCTCATGACCTGCATGGTTTTATCAACTGACATCACCAAACTAACTACCAATATCAAACTGACTACAGTATTTTTTTTTTTTTTTACACGTAGGAGAACGGGAGGGCTACAGCAAAGATTACACACTATACCAGAGGCTGACTGTACAGGAAAAATGATCTCCTGATGATAAGCTTCCCGAAAGCTCGAAACATGTAGAGAATGAATGACGACTACCCATGAAAATAAAGGATAGTCCACAAGTGACATCGTGTTGGCTAGTTTTTAAACAATGACTACAGTATCTACACTCTGAATATTTACATACGTCAACAACTGTATGAAATGCTGTGACTTTTTGCTGAATGATGCTGACTCACCAGCTAGTGGACTCAGCATCTTAGAAAGGAACACAGCCAGGGCTTAATAATGGGAAAATGGAGTTCACTATTGGTCTGAAAGGGACATCTAGTATGTGTATCTTAAGAAGTCCACATAAATTTGGAGCCTCATTGTGGTAAGGAGTCAGCTAGAATTTTAGTCCAGTACGAAAAACTGTTCTGTGTTTTGAAAGGACTTTCTGTATTTTCCTCGCAATGTTCATGCCAGGGTCTTTACACAAAGATTTATAACGAGCACTCTGTAAAACAATTTAGTCCTCCACTGGCCCCATATGCCAGCCTAATAGGAGAAACACACCTTTCTTGCGAGCAGCTGCTACCATTTGCTGGTACTCTTGGCGGTGCTTCTGCTCTTCATCTTGTGATTTTGCTGGCAAGTTGGATGGCCGGTCATGTAGGATGAGGGCTGTGCTGCTGGCTACAATATCTTCATAATGTTTACTGCCGCTGCCTGTTGAGCGGATACTCGCTGGAGACTCAGGCGCGAGACTCGTTTCCTTGAAGCACAAGCCCCAAACACCATGTTTATTTTTATATATTCATTGTATGTTGAAATGAAATGCAAGTCTGAGTAAGGATTTAGAACTGGGAATGATGTATACAAATAATTATAGCCTGTTACAAGTAATATTCCAGGAACAGCAAGGGAGAACAAAGGTACAGTGATACCTCGGCTTAGTGACCCTGCTAACGAATTTTTCGGCTAACGAAGATTTTTTTTGCTGTTTTTTGGACTTGGCCAACGAATGTTTTAGTGGATGTGCGCGCTAACATAAAGCAGCAAACATGAACAGTCGGGCCATTCCAGGACCTTATTTTTCCGTTTGTATGTGTGTTTCAGCTAACGAAGATTTCGGCTAATGAATGTGATTCCGGAACGAATTATCTTCGTTGGCGAATGTATCACTGTACTGGGTACCAGGAACCTCACAAAAACAAAACAACAATATTAAGCACTGGTTAGTGCACTGGTAGTGTCGAGGTTAAGATTAAGTGGAGCTATACCTCCACAGGCCTCCATGGCATGCACACAGGTATGTTTAACTTCACCTGTACCTGGTACAGCCAGCAAAACAGTAAGATTACACACAGAGGAATTGGAAAGCTGCATCACCTTTACAAGCTACATATGAATGAGAGGGAAACATGCTTTTCTTCCTGCACTAAACATATCTGTACAAAAATGACAACATTCAGACATTTATCCTGCCATCTGATAAGAGTTCTTTATATTATACAGAAACTTTCAGCAAAGTAGTCACTGAGATGTCACAGATATAAAATATATTTTTTCTTATTCTTAAACATACCAAAGGCTGAAAGAAAGTGTTTAGTGACTCATATAGTTTATTTCATGTTACACAAATCTGGTTAAAAGACATACCACATTTACAGCAGCATCTTGTTCTGCTGTTTTCAGCCCCAGTCTCCCAAACAACTTCCAACCAGGGGCTGTTGTACTGCTGCTGCTGTTATTCTGGGAGTCTCGCGATGACTTCCACACAAATACATTTCTGAAAGCATAGGAATTGTACTTGAAAATCCCAACTTCATATTTATGTCTTTTCCTTTTCAGGCATTCTTTGTCAACTGAAACAAATAGCACATAAATGGGCCATTTGAGTACTACAGTGTAGACCAGCATTGTCGGTGACTGCGCAATCCTCCTATGGTTTCTTGCTCTGAATGGAACTAAACCACAGGTTTATTTAATAATAATAATAATATTTATTAACTGCAGTTGGGTTGTCACCTGGTGGCAGTGGTTATTTTACATGTATACAAAATATGAAATTGGTCACTAATAAATTTAAGTCTGGAGGGCTACATGAGAAGCATGTAGTGGCAACTTGGAATCTTGGGAACCATCTCAGCATTTGCTTATAGACACAGGGAAACCAAGAAAAAACTTGTGTTGAGGTGGCCGGTCGCAGGACCTTCCGAGTACCGACTTCTAGCCAGCAGTCCGGCATCTAAAGTAAAAACAGCAATACATACATAGTACAGCAAATACACATAACATGACAACAATACACACAAGACAACTACAACAATACACGCCAGACAACTAACAACAATACACACAAGACATCTTAAAATACAACATGTACAAAAGGTAAACAACACCACGGTAAGAAAGTACCGTATATAGTTTAAAAAGTACTGTATTTATGTGTTTTCGTACTTGCAATTCAATAAGCAGATTAAAGTGTCTTTGATGGTCAAAGTTTCTGTGGAATTATGATGTATGCTGAGGGAAAAACACGCAGCAAATCCTCATAATTATCAGAAGTCACCATAAATTCCGATACCTATATACTGACCTATACTCATCGAAATAGGCCTTCAGATCCTACAAATGGCAAAGCAATTTGATGTCCAGCAGAATGTTTTTCGGATTGTGGTAAACTGCTATGCGTAGTGATAATTGCAATATACAATATGTTCCACAAAAGTCTGCAATCTTCAGGTGGTCATTTGTCGGCTTACATAGAATGAAATGTAATATAAAAATGGGTCTAGATCTCAACCCTTGTGTACTTAAACCTATACACCCTTGTGTGCGTGTCCCACGATACGTTCCCAGGTTGTGACCGACGACGAATACAAAGTTCTCAAATGCAAAACACGCGGACATTCATCTCGTTTATGGATTATATGTTCGGGATGCACGACAGCCATTCCACAATACTGCAGAGCCCCAAGCACAGCAGTATTTACCAACAGTCGCAGTTGGAGACACACGAAGTCACCACAAGCACCGGGCAGCGTGTCGTGTTACAGACAACATGCTCATCACCATGACATGATACTGCCAAGGGCCAGGTGCAGTCCAAAATCGTGTGGTAACCCGTCAAATGCACACCCCTTGAAGGCAGGTATGGTGAATTTTACATAAGGAGGATCTGTACCTATACCACAACCCTCTTGTGCGAGATGCACAAAACACCTGGATTATACAGCCCTGTTGTTGGATTGTGGAACAACGTCAGCTTGTAAAACACATTCTTACCAGACATACAGGTCGCTGGTTCGATCCCAACTAGTGTCAGTGGATTTTTCATTGACATAAAATCCTTCTGATCGCACTATGGCCCTGGGTTCGACACAGACTCTAACAGAAATGAGTGCCTTGGGGTAAAGGCGGCCGGTGCGTAAGGCTGACAACCTACCACCATTCTGTACCGTTGTCACGAAATCTGGGAACCATAACTTCCTGGAACCCTCTGGGCACCTCGGGCCTGTAATGGGACTGATTTACCTTTTTACCAGAAATGCAGTACACTCAGTCCCGATGCAACTTTATAGTACAAACAAAACCAGCCATACGTTTCGGTTAATGATGACAGTCATCAACAGGCTGAACACAAAAATATAAAAACGAAATGTTGACGGCTGCTTTGATGGTTGGAGATCTCGAACCTTGACAAAGGTACATAACACGTAAAACTTGCAACTTCCGGAATAATTACTTACGAAATTAAAAAAATATATGTATTTGTATAATTTATACATAACAAACAACAACTTTATTAAGCGACACTATATTCCGCAAGTAAATTAACTAAGTTTCATCCTACTACCACCGAAACAGTTCAAAAGCAATAAACACATACCAGCCGTCTCTACAAAATTCGCCTATGCCACCCCAATTTTACACACTTGAAACTATTATCATTATCATCATCATCATCATCATCATCACATTCACGCAGGGTATTTACGATTACCATAACCATGATAACCACGATAACCATGATATTGTTGCAGCTGATCTGTACTTTCAATTTGTGCTACATGTAATGTTACATCGCCCGTGAAATATGTTTTGTACTTTTACATTAACGCTCTCCGCAGAATGCTTGCAGTGCCCAATATGGCTGTTTTTGTAGTTTCTTAATTTCGTGTTTTTCTGGTGTGTTGCTCAGGTATTGTCCGAGTGATTTTGAAATGGCTCCATTCGCCCCTATTATTACCGGTGCATTATTATTATTATTATTATTATTATTATTACGTTGTTGCTGCTGCTTCTATTTTTGTTGTTGTTGTTTTTGTTGTGGTCGTCGTCATCGATGTCTCTTGTCACAGGCCTGTATCTCTCCGGTACTTTTCCTGAACCAACGGTGATCCCCACCGTTCATTCTTCCAGTTTCAGACTGCAGCACTTTCCCTATTATGTGTGATGTTCCACCTATAACTCCGTGGCCTTAGTCCGTACGCGAACTATGCCGACAGAGCGGCCGCCGCCGGTCGGCGAAGTTAGTGCCAACTTTTGCGGATAGAGGGGTGTCACGTGGTCAGCGCAACGGGTCCCCACAGCCGTTAATCTCCGTTTTCTAGACCTGGAGCCG
>Ga0131853_10012362_pt1 | contig 15633 bp, 14 predicted proteins | sample TergutLab28metaG_FD_92764 | JGI IMG/M metagenome (GOLD analysis project Ga0131853, IMG submission 92764) | Labiotermes labralis P1 segment gut microbial communities from Petit-Saut dam, French Guiana - Lab288 P1 (version 2) (version 2) | ecosystem: Host-associated > Arthropoda: Insects >...
TTTGGAGACCGCTGCTCTACCAACTGAGCTATACCCCTATATGGTGGGCCTTCGGGGACTTGAACCCGGGACCGTCCGGTTATGAGCCGGATGCTCTAACCAACTGAGCTAAAGGCCCATATCCGTGTGATAGTTTACCACACTTTTTATGGAAACACAAGAGGTATTTTTTATATTCTATAGAACCTTAAGTTGTCACCCGCTGTGCCGCATCAAAGAGAGACTGGCAGAGGTCTTTCTTCTGCGCCAGGCCTTCTTCCATATCACAGTCAATTACATCGCCATTCTTTGAGATAACCACACGTCCGCTTTGACCGGACAGCAAGAGCTCTGTCGCGTGATAGCCCATTTGTGTCGCAATTACACGGTCTTGCGCCGTGGGAGAGCCGCCCCGTTGGATATGTCCCAGGATTGTTACCCGCGCGTCAATCCCGGTGTGGGTTTCGACTTCATTTGCGATATCCTGGGCGCTTCCGTAGCCCTCCGCTACGATGATGATATGGTGATGCCGCCCCTTGAGACGTCCCATACGGATGGGCTCGATGACGTCCATCTCCACATTCACCGGACGCTCCGGGAGAAGGATACAAGTCGCCCCTGCGGCGACACCTACATGCAAAGCCAAATGCCCTGCGTGACGTCCCATGAGTTCAACTACACTGCAACGCTCATGAGACTGCATAGTGTCCCGGAGCTTGTCCACACAATCGAGAGCTGTGTTACAAGCGGTATCAAAGCCGATGGAATAGTCTGTGCAAGCGATGTCGTTGTCAATCGTCGCCGGGACGCCGATGACGGAAAGTCCCTGTTGTTGTAATTTCAAAGCCCCTTGGAAGCTACCGTCTCCCCCGATGACGATGAGACCGTCAATTCCCATGTGGCGGCATGTGGTGGCGGCTCGCTCTACGCCGCTCTCCGTGAACATTTCTTCAGCCCGTGCCGTATAGAGCATGGTGCCTCCGGCGATGAGGATCCGATCCACACTCCGGGGAGAGAGTTCTTCCATATCTGAGTGAATGAGCCCGGAATATCCCCGGCGAATCCCGAGGACAGAAGCTTTTCGTACACCGGCGGTACGCACGATAGCACGGATCGCCGCATTCATCCCCGGCGCGTCCCCGCCGCTTGTGAGGACTCCGATGCGAGATGGTTTTTTAAGGGGTGTCATAGATGTTGCCTCCTGCAATATGATCTGTATCATCTAGTATAGCAAGAAACAAAAGAGATGTCGAGGCTTTTCCCTCATTCCCCATCCTCTGGAGGGATGGCAGGCGAAGCCTGACGGGGTGGTTTCTGGGACAAGGGCACCACCCCAGCAGAAAAACACCCGCCGCCTGCGGGCGGCACCCTCTTTACAAAAGAGGGTAAGGGCGGGAGCGAATCCACCGCAGGGGCCGCCCTTGACCTTTGCCCTCTTTTGTAAAGAGGGTGCCCCGCAGGGGCGGGTGTTTTGTCCCCTACTCCCCACCCTCGCTCCGCCGATACTCCAAAATATCCCCCGGCTGGCAGTCGAGGACGTCACAGATTGCTTCCAAGGTAGAAAACCGAATCGCGCTCACCTTGCCTGTTTTGATCTTGGACAAATTCACATTGGAGATCCCAACTTGTTCCGCCAGCTCATTCAATGACATTTTCCGGTCTGCCATCATGCGGTCAAGACGCAGTATAATGGGCATAGTCAAGTCCTCCTTATAAAGTTTCGTCCACTTGATTTTGCAGGGCGATGCCGTATTGGAACACAAGGGCGAGGCAGTAGGTAATCAGGCCGATTGCTATGATCGTCCCACCGTAGATTGTAACTCCTATAGCCCTCCCGTCCGGTGGCCAAAAATGGACAAAAAGGCGCTCCGAAAGAAACAAAACGGGCTCTAGCAAAATGAGCATGATCGCAATGAATTTCAGCCGCTTCACATTCCTAAGATTGAAGGGAGTAGATTCTTTGCGAATTGTGTGCAACAAAATTAAAGAAATAATCAGAGAGACAAGCATAATAGGTGTAGGAAGGTATACTACGATCATCGTAGCTACATTCCAAGATGCTATGCCTGCCGCCATCCACCCTCTCCACAGCCACATGGAATGAGCCATGAAGGCAAGCTGGAACAAAAGCGACGCACACACGAAGCAAAATACCACCAATGCCGCTCGTTTGATCTTTTTAATATCTGACATAATCCAAGCCTCCTCTGTATTTGATAAGCACAGAATAACATCGAACACAACGATTGTCAATCATTATTTAACGATTATCATTAGATAATATACGATGAACATTGAGTGAGATGCTGATCAACCCTCGTAGGGGCGACCGTCCCCGGTCGCCCGCGTCCCAAATTGCACCGATTGTCAGCCGCCCGCCGCCCGGGTTACAAGCGCGTTGCGGGCGATCGAGACGATCGCCCCTACAAGGTATCAACCCACCACATTCACCTCCGCCACCATTCCCCTTTATTTGTTCACATTTCTATGTTATAATACTCTGTCATAAAGAACGCAAGAGAGGAACAAACAATTATGGGACTAATGGGAAAACTGTTCGGCACCCGAAGCGATAGAGAGCTAAAGCGCATCATGCCGCTGGTAGAGCAGATCGGACAGCTAGAAGAAGCATATAAGAGCCTCACAGACAAAGAGCTCAAGGCCAAGACCCCTTGGCTCAAAGAGAGGCTGGAAGCAGGCGAAACCCTAGACGACATCCTGCCAGACGCCTTCGCCACCGTGCGGGAGGCGGCTTGGCGTGTCCTTGGTATGCGCCATTATGACGTACAGCTCATCGGCGGCATCGTCCTCCACCAAGGGCGGATCGCAGAGATGAAAACCGGTGAGGGGAAGACTCTGGTCGCAACCCTGCCAAGCTATCTAAACGCCCTAGCCGGGACAGGCGTCCATGTGGTCACAGTGAATGACTACCTGGCACGCCGTGACAGTGAGTGGATGGGTAAAGTCCATCGCTTTTTGGGGCTAGAGGTGGGACTCATCGTCCAAGGCCTCTCTGCCATTGAACGCCGTGCGGCCTATAACGCGGATATCACCTATGGTACCAATAACGAGATGGGTTTTGACTTTCTCCGGGATAACATGGCGCTCTATAAGGCTGACATGGTACAGCGGGGTCACGTCTTCGCCATCGTGGACGAGGTGGACTCCATCCTCATCGATGAAGCCAGAACCCCCCTCATCATCTCCGGTCAAGGGGACAAGTCTACAGATCTCTATGTCCAAGTGGATCACTTTGTCAGAGGACTAAAGCGTAAAGTTTATGCCTCCACAGACGTAAAGGAAGAGATTGACGAGGATTTAGACGCAGACTACATTGTAGATGAAAAAGCCAAAACCGTTACACTTGCCCCAAGAGGGATTAAGAAAGCGGAGCATCATTTTAATGTAGAGAACCTAGCAGACCTGGAAAACGGCACCCTCATGCACCACATAAACCAAGCCATCCGCGCCCGTGGGATCATGCATATAGATATCGACTACGTGGTCAAAGATGGCGAAGTTGTTATTGTAGACGAATTCACAGGCCGTCTCATGGTGGGTCGCCGTTACTCTCAGGGGCTCCACCAGGCCATTGAAGCAAAAGAAGGCGTAACCGTTGCAAGAGAGTCGAAGACCCTCGCCACCATCACCTTCCAAAACTACTTCCGTATGTACGCGAAACTCTCCGGCATGACAGGGACAGCCATGACAGAGCAGGAAGAGTTTGGTGCTATTTACAGCCTAGACATCGTAGAGATCCCAACAAACCGCGGTCTACAGCGGATTGACCTGCCCGATGTGATCTACAAGTCTGAAGCCGGCAAAGACAAGGCCATCATCCGCCAAGTTGTAGAATGCCATGAAAAAGGCCAGCCCGTACTGGTTGGTACGGTCTCCATTGAGAAGAGTGAGCATCTCTCTAAGCTTCTCACGAAGCAAAAAGTCCGCCATAACGTGCTAAACGCCAAAAACCACGAAAAAGAGGCGGAAATTGTTGCCCAAGCGGGTAAATTCGGCGCTGTCACCATCGCCACCAACATGGCTGGTCGTGGTACGGACATTATGCTGGGCGGAAACGCGGAGTATTTGGCGCGGACAGATCTCCACAAAGCGGGCTATACAGACGCGATCATCGTAGACGCCACAGGTTTTGCCGAAACCGAGGACGAAGATGTAAACACAGCCAGAGCCCTCTTTGCGGAGAAGTTGGCAGAACACAAAGCCGCCATCGCAGTAGAAGCCGATCAAGTCCGTTCTGTGGGCGGCATGTTTATCCTCGGTACAGAGCGCCACGAGTCCCGCCGGATCGACAACCAGCTCCGCGGACGTGCCGGACGTCAAGGGGATCCCGGTGAAAGCCGCTTCTATATCGCCGCAACCGATGACCTAATCCGCCTCTTTGCCCAAGACCGCTTTGAGTCTATCATGGAGCGGGGCGGCTTTGACGATGACACCCCGCTGGATATGAAGATTTTCACAAATCTCATCGAAAATGCCCAGCGTCAAGTAGAGAGCCGGAACTTCCAATCCAGAAAAACTGTTCTGGAATACGACGATGTCATGAACCGCCAGCGGGAGCTGATCTACAAACAGCGCCATCAAGTGTTAGACGGCAAAGACATCAAAGACAACGTACAAAGCATGATCGAAGACGTGATTGAAGCCCAGGTAGACCGTAGCTTCACAGAGGGAGAGCCTTTTGATAAATCAGGCTTCCACCGTGTGATCGCACCCTTTGAAAACGTCTTCCTAGCCCCCGGCGCCTGGCAACCAAGCCCGGATCAGCTGGAGAGTTTCACTGCCGACACCCTAATCGAAGCAATCGAACGCCGCGCGGAAGAGGTCTACAAACGCCGGGAGACAGAACTCGGTACTGTAGAACTGGAACCCGGAAAACCCCTCTCCGTCATGCGTGAGCTGGAGCGCATCGTTTTGCTCCGCGTGGTAGACGAATTCTGGATGGATCACATTGACGCTATGCAAGAACTCCGCCAAGGGATTGGTCTGCGTGCCTATGGACAGACAAACCCGGTAGATGCTTATAAGCAAGAGGGCTTTGAGATGTTTGAATCCATGGTAGAGGGCATCAAGGAAGAAGTCGTCCGCCGTGTATATACGGTTCAAGTGCGCAAAGATCAAGAAAGCCAATCCCTCAAACGTAAATCCGTTGCCCAAAATGCTGTAGCAGGTATGCAGGGTAGCGGCGGCGCGAAAAAGAAGCCGGTGCGTGTTGAGCGTAAAATCGGCCGAAACGAACCCTGCCCCTGCGGCCGAATTCGGGAGGATGGGTCGCCGATCAAGTATAAGAATTGTTGCGGGAAGGACGCGTAGAAGCGCGCGGGTGTGTTGGATTTAATTGTAGGGGCGGCCACTGGCCGTCCGTATGCTTCAATCTCCGCCGTATTACCAACAATGCGGCAAAACCGTCACCTGCGGACGCGCAATGCGCGCCCCTACAAGAGTTAGCCATACCCAAAAAAGGAGCCCCACATGGCAATCATCACACGCAAATCCGGTGACCTCGTCTACCTCATAGACGAACAAATCCCAGTCCCCCATGCATTTACAACCCGTCTGGGCGGAGTGAGCCAAGGGATTTACGAATCCCTCAATCTCGGCATGGCCTTGGGGGATGATCCTATGGCTGTTGCAGAGAACTATAAGCGCATCACCGATATCCTCGGAACAAAGCGTGAGCGGATGGTCGTCTCCCGCCAAGTCCATGGCGACAGGGTGCGTGTCGTGGGGAAGGCGGACTATTTTAAAGACATCTCCCACCCCTTTGAAGAAGGGGATGCTCTCCTTACCATAGAGGAAGATGTCACCCTAGCCGTTTTCACAGCAGACTGTATCCCCATCCTGCTCTGGGACGGATACACAGGTGCCGTATCCGCAATCCATGCCGGTTGGCGCAGTACAGTCTTAGACATTGTAGGACTTGCAGTGGAAAAGCTCTGCGCCTTCGCCTCTTATCCCAAGCATATCCGCGCCACCATCGGCCCCGGGATCGGTGTTTGTTGCTTTGAAACAGGCCAAGAGGTGCCGGAAGCAGTCCGCAAAGTCCTGGGACATGAGGCGGAAACCTGCATCACAGACCGAGGTGCAGGCAAAAGCATGGTGGATCTAAAAGAAGTAAACCGCTGTCTGCTCATTCGTGCAGGCCTATCCCCGGATCAGATAACAGTTTCCCACTACTGCACCATGTGTAACCCCGACTTGTTCTGGTCACATCGTGTGACTGAGGGCAAACGCGGCGTACAAGCCGCTATCATCCGCCGAGGAGAGTCGTTTTGATGAAGACACAAGTCAAAAAATATATCGCCTTCTTGCTGGCTGTCTTGTTCTTAGGCAGTAGTCTGACGAGTTGTGCATTCATAACAGAAGAGGAAGCAGGGCAGGGTGGCATTGACGGCCCCACATTCCTTCCGGGGGAGGATATAGAAGACAACATTCCCCGGGATGGGCGCCTGTCCATCAGCTTTGTGCCGGAAGATGCCTTCAATCCATACACAAGCACCAGCCGGGATAATCTAGCCGTGGCAGGACTCATTTACGAAGGACTCTTTGCCTTAGACTACGCCTTTTCAGCAGTTCCCGTTCTGGCGGAACATATCTCAACCCTAGACGGTAGCCGCTTTACCATTGAAATCAAAAGCGGTATCACCTTTCACAATGGCGCGTCCCTTACTGTGGCGGATGTGCTCTACTCCCTAAACCGCGCCCAGAGATCACCCCTCTATAGCAGTCGTCTTTCCATGATCACAAGCTACAATCGCGTCCAAAACGCAGAGGGTGAAAATTCCCCCTATGAGTTTGAGATTACCATAAGCCGTGTCCATGGGAATTTGCCAGTACTCCTCACCTTCCCCATCATCCAAAGTGGCACAGGATACACAGCCATTCCACCCGGGACAGGCCCCTTCTTCCGTCCCGATGACGAGGGGACTCCACGCTTAGAACACTTTGCGGCACATCCCCGGAGCGCAGAGCTCCCCATACACACCATCTATCTCACAGAAATCGGCACAGTGGAGCAACTCACAGCCCACTTTAACTCAGGCCTCTTAGATATCGTAGCCCTCGACCCCACTACAACGGGAGAGCCTCGTCTCGCTGGGACAAGGGAGCAACGGCAGATTGAAGCAAGCATGATTGATTTTATCGGTTTCAATGTAGGGCGTCCCGAAACCGCGCGGAATGAAGTCCGCCAAGCCATCAGCCGTGCCATTGACCGGGTGTATATCACAGAAAACATCATGCACGGCAATGCAGTAGCCTCTACCCTGCCCATTCATCCGATTCTACCATTTCACGATGAACTTCTAGCCCTCCAACACGCCTTCGACCTAGAGCACGCTCGTGAAATCTTGGGCGGCAGACCATCAGAGGTATCAGAGCCGGAAGAAAATGACTCAGATGAGGAAGACACAGAAGCCACCCCGGCGGAAACCTTCCGTCCCAGACTAACCCTCTTAGTTGCCGCCGGAAGCACCCTGCGCCTGGAGATTGCAACAGCCATCGCCAACAACATCTCCGCTCTAGGTTATCAAGTGGAGATACTGGATCTACCCTATGAGCAGTTTATGTATGCCTTGGAATCAGGCAATTTCGATATTTTCTACGGTCAGGTACGTCTCCAACCGGATTTCGACCTCACCCCCATCCTCCATGGAGACCTAGCCTTCGGCGGGATCGAGACCCTCATTGAACCTCGGGTGATTGCCGACTTTTTGGCGTCCAGCCCATCCAACCGGGGGGAAATGGCAACCGCTATGGGAGCCGCCATCTTTGCTGAGGCGCCCATTACAACGATCTCCTTCCGTTATTTGGCAGTTGCAACCCAAAGAGGGGTGGTAGCGGGACTGAGCCCCACACAGGACAATATCTATCACAATGTATGGGATTGGCTTCTCGATCTCTAGAAAGTGGTGTTTCCCATCGACAGACAAGGCATCTTACAGCTGATCAAGCGTCATCAGCGCCCGCTGATTTATATCATCGTGGGCGGGATCAACACAGGGGTAGACTTTGTGGCCTTTCAGCTTCTCTACTTCCTCACGCCCATAGGCGCTACCATTGCCCAAGGATTGAGCTATACAATAGGTGTGACCTGTAGCTTCATCCTAAACCGCAAGCTCACATTCCGGGATCATGTAAAAGCCGCAATCGCGAGGCAAGCGGGGAAGTTTTTGGTAGTGAACCTGGCGTCCCTCCTAGTCAGTATGCTGGGAATCCATCTCTTGACCGGGGCGGGCATCTCCGCATTCTTCGCAAAAATCGCCATCACAGGGGTGACGGCGATTATGAATTATTTTGGGTATAAGTGGTTTGTGTTTGGGATAAAGAAAGAAACACGGTAAAAGAAGCGCCGCCCTAGGCTCCTTTTTCAAAGGAGCTGTCCGCGAAGCGGACTGAGGATTGCCCTTTATGCCTTTTCTTATCCCCGCAACTTCCTTGGTAGCATATAGAAATCCTCCGTCAGGCTTCGCCTGCCACCTCCTTTGGAAAAGGAGGCTTTTTACCCAAACAAAAAGAGACGCTTATCGCGTCTCTTTCTTTATGCCTCAGCACCTTACCCCAAAGTCGGGTTCCGCACCATATTCTCCGCCGCGAGAGCCGCAAGCAACTCCGTGTCCACATTGAAGAAGAAACTACCGTGGAAGAGTCCATATGGTTCGCTATCTACATCAAATTGCAAGCTAAAATGAGGCAGTGAGCGGTCAATCGGTCTGTCCCCTTGTGCCAAGACTGCCTCCTGCAAAAGTGCGAGTAGCGCACTGTCATCCCTGCCGCTGTGGACATCCATGTGGAGCCAAATGTGCATTGTTTGGTCATACCCGTGGAGACTGATCCAGTACCAAGATCTGGTAGCCTCCGCTACAGCGTGTAGTGCCTGTTCTGCATTTGTGCGATTGATTGCGTTTGTGTGGGAGATAAACAAGTCCAAACTCCGTGGAGTGAGATCAGTCAGGGGATATAGACTGGTAAAGGCCTCATGCCCTACAAAGCCCCGCACGAAAAATTCAGCGTAGAAATTGAGACTCTCCTCCGACCAGCCGAAACGTCTGCCCATTGCCATACGCCATGAGACGAAATCTACCGTCTGTATCTCTTCCCGGAACACGGCATAAATCTCCCGGGTTGCCTCTTCTGTGAGCCCATTCCACAAGTGGATGTCCGCCGGGTTTTCTGGAAGATTCGTAAAGACTTCAATATAATCCGGCTGTTCTGCGAAAATCTCAGTCAAGGCAAGGCGATCCCGCTCAAAGATCCCGATAGTGCGGAGGATTTGCCGACCGGATTGCATCTCAAAGGCAACGCTTACACGCCTAGTAGTACCCATCCAAGCGTCCTGCTCTCCCCGGGCGATGCTGATATCCCAGTTGAGAGAGTCAGTCAGAATTTCAATTACCCGCGGGTCAGAAGAGACCAGGTCCTGCAGACGAATCTCTTCATAAGACCGCTCATTGCTGTGGCTCATCCAATCGTTATAAGACAGAATCCGAACAGACTGCACCTGTTCCGCCTCAACTGTGCGGTTTAGGATGACATGTTGGGACGCAACGACACCGGTGATGAAGACAATGTTCAAGAGCACCAAAATCCCAAGTCCCGGCAGGGCTTTCATGATGTTAGAAAGCTTTCTGGTGGTGATAAGCTCATAGGCAAAGTAAGCTACTACCGCTATCCCATAAAAGGCTACAACAAAGATGAAATTCCAGCTTAACTCCCCGGCAAGGATAATTGCCATCGGCGGAATACACACAACAAAGGCCACCGCAATGCGGATGATATTCTGAAGCACCCCGCTCTGCGCCGGGTTCCCAGCGGTCTCACTCCGGCGGCGCTTGAATAGGAACAATGCCACGACCAGGTAAATCAGCCCAAGTACCCCGGTGTAGAGCATACCGCGGAGAAGTGCGGCCTCCAAGCTAAACAGATGCATGTCAAACAGACCGGTGAGGAAAGTGAAGGGGATGTTATAGCTTGGATCTCCCAAAAGCCCAAAGTTTGCCGCAGTCACAACCCGCGTACCCATGGTTACAAAGAAGGTAAATACCCAGAGAATCGTCCGAGGCAAGAAGAGGATCAACAGAGCGGTGGAGATATTCGCAAAGAGTCCCCCGGTTACACTCATTGCCATCAAAGTCGCCGCGATGACAAGGAGACACCCGGCGGAGAGTGCCAAAGTCACAAGGAGCATAGCCGAGACATTGACCAGCACATAAGCAGACCCAATGGCATAGATCGCAAGGCTGATAATCGTGGAGAGCCAAAGCCCCCCCAGTACCCAAGTCAAGATCGCCGCTGTGTAGGATATAAAAATGGTCTCTCTCTTATGGGGCAAGCTGTGAAAAAAGTCACTGGCGTTTCGTTTGTTGAGGAAAGAGAACAAAAACAGGGTCATAAAGGGTGCAAAGGCAATCATGGAAAGGAAGAGCGTAAAATTTCCGCCAAGCCCATCTATTACCATGCGGCCTGTAGACCAGCCATTTGCAACCATGTTCATCTGGCTCGAAATCTGGGCAATGGGAATCAGGATCGCGCCCAGTTTCATGATGGCGATAAACAAAGCCGCCAAGAATAGGGATCTGCGCAAACCTTCTTTATATAGCTTAAAGTTAAACATCATCTATTCCTCCCCCAGGATATTGTCAAAGGCGTATCCAATGGCCTGCATCTCATGGATGAAGACCTCTTCCAGCGAGAGGGGCAGGATATCCAGCAGAATCGGCGCCATATCCATCAAGAAGCTCCGCATCTGCTCTCTGTCACCCCGCACGATGAAGTTTGCCACAGAACCCCGCTGAGAATAGTCCATCATCTCAAGTCCGGAGAAACGCTCCGCGCCGTATTCATCCCCGAAGGCAATCTGCACCTTAAAGAGTGTGGTCTTGAGATCCTGTACATCCGACTCAAACACAATCCCGCCCTTATAGAGAAGCGCCAGCTGATCGCAAGTGTCTTCCAGTTCACGGAGGCTGTGAGAGGTAATAATCGCCGTAGTCCCCCGCTCCATGACAAACTCTGAAATCAGGTTCTTCACCACATTGCGCACAATGGGATCGAGCCCGTCAAAGGTCTCATCAAAGAAGATATATTCCGGATTGGAACACAGGGCAAAAATTGTCGCCGCCTGTCTGCGCATCCCCTTAGAAAAGGTGTTGGTACTCACTTTCGGATTGAGGCGGAACAAGTCCGTCAGCTCTCTATACCGCGCCCGGTCGAAATTCCGATGAACCGACTGATAGAAAGAAGCCATCCGATTCATAGAAGCCCCCGGCAGGAAGAAGAGTTCATCCGGCACATAGGCCATCCGGCTCTTTGCCCCCGGGTTCTCGTACACCCGCTCTCCATTGAGAAGCACCTGCCCCGCATCCGGCTGATATACCCCAGTGACAAGGCGTAAAAAGGTGGATTTCCCGGCACCATTGGCACCGATCAGGCCATAGATACAGCCCTTTGGAATCTCACAGCTTAAACCGGACACCGCATGGAAATTCCCGAATTTTTTCGTTACACTCTCCGCTCTAATCATGTTTTTCCTCCTGATAAGCCGCCTCCACGATTTGGAGCAGTTCGACTTTCTCTAGGCCCGATAACTTCAGTTCTGACACCAAAGCTTTCAAATCAGTCAAAGCCATTTCTCTTCTCCTTTCCCGGAGTCGTTCCGACCCCTGATCGCTCACAAAAGCGCCCCGCCCCGGGGCTGTGACGATCACCCCGTCCCGCTCCAGTTCCGTATAAGCTCTTTGCACTGTGTTGGGGTTCACCTTGAGCTCTAAGGAAAGCCCCCTTACAGATGGCAGTTTATCGCCGCCTTTCAGCAGACCGGCTAAAACATACCGCTCCACCTGTTCCACAATCTGCTCATACACTGCCTGCCGGGATTGATTGTCGATTTGATACATGCATTCACACTCCCAGAAACTGTTCTAATCGAATTAATACAGTTATAGCATATTGGATGGAAGCTGTCAAGAAGAATTTTCAAAGATCGTGGATTTGCTTGTTTTTCCCCGCGGAATCTAGTATGATAGCTCTAAAGAAAAAGCAAAAAACGGAGGTTACTGGCCTATGTTTGAAGAAGCCATAAACACCCTAAAAGAAGCGGAAGTGTCTGCAAAAGGAATGCTTGCCCTGGCGAAGACCCATACGGCAAAACAATTGGAAGATGCAAAGCAGGAAGGCGCCGCCAGAGTAACAGAAGCCGCGGGAAAAGCGGAGGCCGAAGTCACAGACTTAATGCGCACGGTGGAACGAAAAGCGGGAGAGAGTGCCTCTGATTTGGTGTCCAATATGGAGAACAAAAAAGCGGCCATCGGCGCAAAAGCGGAGAGTGCAATGCACAAAGCAGTTGCCCTCATCGTAGAAAGGATCGTGACAGATGCCTAGTGTAAAACAAAAGCGAGTTCAACTCATGGGACTCTTAGAAGAACAAGGGGCGCTTCAAAAGAGCCTCCGAGAAATCCCATACTTAAGCCTAGGCGAGACGGCAGGAATCCCCGGATCTGAAGTCTTATTTCTGCAAGAAGCGGCAGTTTCAGCGGCAGAAGAGGTGGCACTAATCAAAGTGTTAGAAGCGCTTCCCTGTGCCTTCACCATCACCGATCCGCCAGAGGGAAGTAGTCGCTTTGGCAGACGCAGACGCGGAGAAGACGATGTCCCTGTGGTATATGGTCTAGACAAGGTGAAAGCCCGCATCCTAGCCCAGGCAGAGGCGCAGATTGAAGCGATGCAAGGGGAGACCAATGCGGAGATAGCGAAAATTACAACAGGATTCACAAAAGAAGCGGACGAGGCTTATTGGAAGTACGCCACTGCCGGAAAACAGGCCATTGACCAAAAAGCCCAAGGTCTCGCAGATACAGCGGCACTGGAATCAAGAAAACAAGTACTGGGCTTTAAGCAAGAGCTGATGGATAAGACTTTTGCCCTGGCTCTGGAACGGCTTTCTGATCTGTCAGAGGAAAAGTACTTGAAGCTTCTGGTAAACAGCACAGTAAAAGCCGCGCAAACCGGGCAAGAACGGCTGATCTTCTCCATGCGGGATCGCGGGTCTTACGGCAAACGTGTCACAATCGCGGCAAATGAAGCGCTAGAGGCAATGGGTCGAGAGGGTCAGCTTACTATGAGTGAGGAAACCCGCCCCATCCGGGGTGGTGTGATACTCACAGATGGTTTGGTGGATGTAAACTGTAGCATCGAGGCGCTATTAGAAGCTCGCTGGCGAGAGTTGGTCATCCCTGTTGCGGAAACTTTATTTGAGTAAAGGAGAGGCGGATTTATGAGCGGTAAAATGATCAAAGTGTCCGGCTCTCTTGTTCAAATGGAGAAAAAGGGAGAAACAAAACTATACGAATCGGTACATTTGGGAACCGATGGAATCATAGGCGAAGTCAGGCGGCTCACAAAAGATACGGCATGGGTTTTGGCATATGAATCAGCAGACGGCCTAAAACCTGGAGACCTGGCAGAGCCTAGAGGGATACCACTACAAATGGAACTCGGCCCCGGTCTCTTGGGCGGTGTTTACGATGGACTAGGCCGGTCATTAGAGGCCCTCTATGCCAAAACCGGAGACCGGATCAGCCCTGGTACAGAGGTGTCTGCATTAGACCGCACAAAGCGTTGGGTCTTCCATCCCAGTGTCACCGTAGGCACCAAGGTGGTGCCGGGGGATAGCATCGGAACTGTACAGGAAACAGCTCAGGTGGCACATAAGATCATGGTACCGATGAGCGTATCCGGCACCGTAGCTGAAGTCCATAACGGGGAGAGAACGATAGAAGAAGTCCTGGTTATCGTAAAAGCGCCGGACGGCACAGACCACAAGCTTACCATGATACAAAACTGGGCGATTCGTGCAGAGAGATCCTATAAGCAAAAACACCGTACTGAGACACAAATCCGGTCCTTGGATATGTCCCAAGGCTCTTCAGTCCAGCTCTCCAGCACAGAGTCTGGCAGGGAGATACTGAGCAAGCTGATCCCAGACGAAGCTGTAGATGTCATCGTCTGCATAGCTTCCGGCCTAACCGGCAGAGAGTGCGTAGCCTTGATCGAGACATGCAAGGCGCAAGCAGAGCCCAAAACCGTGCTGATCACAAGCCCCGCTGATACGAAAGCGGCGGCGCAAGAAGCCGCAATATACAGAGGACTTGCCATCGCGGCCTATTACCGCGACATGGGATTGCATACAGCGCTACTCATTGACAATCTCACCCCGTGGCTCGGCACAACAAGAGAAACAGCAGAACTCTTTGAACAGGCCGGATTTGTGACCTGTTTGGGTACAGAAAAGCGGCAGGGTAGCCTTAGTATCATCGGCATATTGCCAGCGGAAGAAGGAGGGTGTGCAAATGATTAGAGAATACCGTACCATTTGCGACTTATCCGAAGACTCTTTCACTGCGACAAAGATCCAAGGCGTCACCTGTGGTGAACTGGGCGAGGTATTTGCTCCAAACGGAGATACCTGTGCCTGTCAGGTGCTTGAGGTAGAGGGCGACACAGTCTTTGCGGTCTTCCTAGCCTCTCCAATTGGCTTAAGCACGGAGACTTGCAAAGTCCGCTTCTTCGGCCACGGCGCGGAGCTTGCATTATCCGAAGACCTCCTTGGCCGCACATGGAATAGCTTGGGGGAGCCTCTTGATGGCAGTTCTGCAATTTTGCCGGAGAAGTACGCAAGCATATACGCGCATCCGATCAATCCCCTAGCGCGAGAGCATCGGGCAGAGACAATCGAGCTCAAAGGAGAATTGCCGCTTCCTCTCGGCGAAAAGCGCGAAGTTGTAGCTAGTCCAAATAGCTCTATTGCAAAGACAGTCGCAGGGCTCGCGCGGGACGCGAAGCTCCAAGGTGCACCGCTGACCATTGTCATATCTGTGACTGGCTTACCGTTCCAGGAGCGGATACTGCTCACAGACGAGCTCCGCCGCCGGGGACTCACGGCACAAACGGCGCTGTTTGCAAGCAGTCCCGCAGATAAGCCGATTTTGCACCAGAGAACCGCCTACACAGCCATGACAGCGGCGGAATACTTCGCCTTCCAGGGCGGGCGGCATGTGCTCCTGATCGAGGCAAGCCATTCCCACGCCGATTCCGCAGTTTTAGAAGAACGCATCGGTTGCCGAAAGGGACGTGAGGGTTCTATTACAATGCTCAAGGTTTCAATGTAGGGGCGGGGTCAGCCCGCCCGCATCCCCAACAAAGAAAACCGGCCTGGTGTCACGCACCAAGTCGGTTTTTTAGTTTGATAAATGTGCAAAAGGGAAAGAGACAGCCGCTAATCGCGGTTTATGTCGTTTCCTGTTTGGAATGTTTCTTCATATTGCGCAAGCTTTTCTTTAATAAATGCAATTCTAGCTTTATCATCCTCTGGTATTAGCATGAAAATGTGAAAGACAAAAGCACAAATCAGAAAAAACAGCCCTGTAAACATATAGATCAGCACATCTGATGTTACCATGAATGAAACAATGGATCCAACGGTAAGAAGTATTAACACTATTACTGTAACACGAGCAAAGCCTTCACCTGTCAGACTTTTCTTTAAAAGATATTTTTTCTTTTCATCTGTCAGCGAAACTGCCTGATACTCATTTTCATCTATTTTTTTACCTTTTCTTCTAATGTACCTTTTCACCCAAA
>Ga0131853_10012365_pt1 | contig 15632 bp, 17 predicted proteins | sample TergutLab28metaG_FD_92764 | JGI IMG/M metagenome (GOLD analysis project Ga0131853, IMG submission 92764) | Labiotermes labralis P1 segment gut microbial communities from Petit-Saut dam, French Guiana - Lab288 P1 (version 2) (version 2) | ecosystem: Host-associated > Arthropoda: Insects >...
ACAAATATGCCGATAGTGGGACTCGAACCAACATAGCTTGTTTCCAAAGGCTACTCCTAGCACGCGTTGAACTGTCTGGGCTACGCCTGCTGACAATAAGAACGAAGGGTCCGGTTGACTCATCTATCCTTAGTAGAAAAGCTAGCTAGCTAGCCTCGCACATGGGAAAGTTAACGTAGTTTAATTAATGTTTTAATTTGAAATTATGCAGATGTGTTTTTGTTTTCGGTTAATATAAACACGGTGTGATTGATTGTAATGAATGGAAGACAGAGAAACGCCACGAATGCACAAATACGGGGAAAGAAAAACGACTCAAATTATGTTGGCAACTGTACGTCAAGTGACTTCCAGTTCGGGACTTAGAAAATTTTAGACCGATGGATTTTTGTTCGATTGAGTGTACAACACTAAAAACTCTGTGTTTTGTCCATAAAGAGTATTTGTGCATTTGATATGAATAAACAGTGATTAACTTCCACCATACATTAACCATCTGGTTTCTGTAATGGAGACTTATTTCCTGTGAGAGAGGAAATTAATTTTTATACATAATTTAGAGATATTAGTCCTTGAAAAGTTAAACCAAATAAAATTATTTACTCACAAACCATATACTCACACTGCATATGTTATTAACGGTACAATATAATGCTTTCACCCTAATAATGATGTTGTTATTATGGATATTATTATCATCATCTGTTATCACCATTATACAAGGTATTTACAATAATATACCTGAAGTAAACCACGTTTCTAGTGTATATGATTAGCAGCTCCTCTGTGGTTACAATATATGGTACAGTGGATGTAATGTGTTTTATACTTATCATCATCACCACCACCACCATCATCATTGTTGTCATTGTTGTTTAAAAATAAAGCTGTCCCTGTTGATGCCATGAAGGCAGTTCCACCCATCCCCAATCTTGGCACCAGATGGAGGTTAAGTGGTTAACTTCACACCCCTGCTGCTTAATGCCTGGGAAACAAATCTGGTACCCGCTAGGAGAATTTACAGGCCCCATAGCCAGTCTAGACATCTGTTTCCCCTTCCAGGATTTGAACCCTGGATCATCCAACCTCCAGCCTAATTGCTATACCAATTATGCTATCCCAGCTCTCTTGACTTACACTGACAAGATAAAACTAGTTCCTGCATTAAAATAGCAGAACCTTGTACAACTTCCTTACCAGGTACAGTATTTCCTGTAAGAATTTATAACATGAACCAGTCATGTGAAATAACATCGTCGTTTAAGCAAGATACAATATCTGTACATTACGATGTATTAATTACAGATTCAATATAAATGTACAAGAAATTACATATTCTACAATTATCAATAAAATTTTGTAACTGAAAAATGTTTAAAACCTCATAAAAAACAAAAAAAAAGAGAAATACCCCAAAATAAAGACCAAATTCCCTTAAATGTAACTCAAATTCAGAATTTCATGCATTATAATTCTTTCAATAATCACAAATCACACAACTGTGAATATTAAAAGATGCAGTGATTAAAGATATTAGTTAATGAAATGTGGTTTAGTACCATAGACATACTCATGGGTGACTTTTATGTTGCTCTGTCACTTATAAAGCCTATGTAACATGTACCTGTGATTCTCTCCTTTGACTTTCTTATAGGGACCAAACATATCACACAGAAAACTGGAAGCAAAGTCTTATCAATTGCACTTACTTTCTTTTCTGCTTCAATTTGATGGTTCGGTGTTCCTTCTGTGCATGATATACATGTTTAGGTACTTGTCGGTGACGAGCAATGCGCCTAATTTGAGGATGACTCCCAAACTTCTGCTTCAGGGCTTCACCATAGTTCAGAGCTGCTTTTTCACGTGGTCTCAGCTTTTTATATATATATATATAAAAAAAAAACCACACCTACTTCAGAAATGATGGCTCAATAAACAACACTCATGGCAGAGTGATATGGAACAAATCATTTATGATTAAGAAATTAACAGTTACTTTCATATCACACTGCCTCACTTTCCAACCATGCAGCTCCATTATTTAAAAAATGAAAGCAAAATACCATCAAGGTACACACATCTTCTAATACTGTATGACTACTTTTGAAACAACAAAATGCAGCACTAATCAAATATATATAATCTTATCTGATGGACTGTATAATATGTTCCATGTGTAATTTTTATTGATCTAATTTTTATTAAGCATAAGAAACTTGAAAATACATGATCTTATAATACTTCTGTACTCCTATACAGAAACAAAGAGGTGGACAATACATATGCAATATTAAAATAAAAATATATTTTATACAAATTGTTTTATTACAGACTCTATAACAGGAATATTGGCATACCATAATGCCTGGCAACAACACTTTAATTCAATAACTGTATCTCCCTTAAGATTATCCACGTGGATAAAAATATGTACAAGTGCAATAAAATGACATGTCAACCCATTGTGAGTATCTTGATGGTATTTTTTAATTTAATGTGCCATTCCAGCATCCTTTAAAAATACAGATAGAGATTTAGCCACATGGACTGACAGATATAGGAAGCCAGCAAGTGATTAGTTGATGGATGGAGGTATGGAGGGATGGCTAGATGGTTGGAGGGAGGAATAAAAGAAACTGGTGGGTGCTATACAGAAAACTGCATGGACCCTGGTGGTCTGGACATGACAGGAAAGGTAAGAGTTCTGCATCTACCAGGAATTCAGCCTGTAGCTGGTCAAAGTATGGAGTAGCACACCCTGGCTCATGCATGAAGTAAGCAATCTAAATTCATGCTGCTGAAACAGATGTCACATGAAAGTTGATGAAAGAGCTTATGAACAACCTGCATCACTGCTAATGACTGTACAATGCACCACATTAACCATGCTATGGAATGAAGTTTTAACTTTATTGAAAAAATATGCAAAAACAAACATAACCCAATAATTCCTGAAAATATATTACTTCTGGCAAATGTGACATACCTTGAAACTTGCATATTCATTTATGCTAATGTAACAACATTTCAAAGGCATTCATAGTCATATAGTGCTTTTCAGCACCAAGAAAACCTAAAATCACATACCACAAGAGAGATGATTTATCATCAGTGACTTGTGTTACCCAGTGAAACAGAAGGATTCTACACAGCCTAAAATTTCACCTGTATTATTCATAACAGCATCCAGCAGAATGATTCAGACTATTTCAATATCAAGGTTGTATACAAATATCTACATTCAAAACCCCAATAATAAAATAACAGGTGCATTAGCTTACCACACCAAGTTTTTCTGCTGATCTTGCTTTCCACATTCTAATATTCATTTCATCTGAGCCACACAGGATATACTTGTTATCCATTGACCACAAAACACACGTAATCCGCTGCATTCGTTTCGTGTGATAAATATCACGAGAATGGCTCTGAAATTAAGTTCATAAAATGGCATCCTACATACATATAGTAAATGCTGTTTATGATGAAATCACAAGAGACATGAACATTCTTTGTTTCAGAATGGTTTGTGTTTAACAGAGTTTCTTCTAGGTAACAATCTGTAGAGTAAAATAGGTAAAGTTAGCCCTGTCCAAACCACGAAGTCATGTAAGGGAACGAGGGGTATAGCTTCACACAGTCTTAATCTCAGCACTAGATGCAGCTGAGTGGTCAACTTCATGCTCCAGCTGCATTACTCCAGGGAAAGAATCCTGGAACCCACTGAATAGGAGGGAGCATGGGCACCACAGCCAGGCTTCAAAGTTTTTGAGAAGAGAAAACCACCTGCCCAACTGGGATTCGAACCCTGGACCATCCAGCCTGTAGCTAGTCACTATACTGACTACAGTACACAGCCTATGTAACGTATAACCCAAATCACAAGTCAGGACATTGCTACACACACACACACACACACACACATTGACATATATAGTCAAGATTTCTCTTGTCCTATTTTACCAGCTGCAACATATTGAGTATCAACATTCAACTTCAGACAACCCAGTTATCTCTGACACATATCTCAGCTGTTTCAAGTATTTTATCTACCCCTGTGCACAAATATTTATGGTACAATGCTTAATTAAGCCCAGGGAAAACTTTACCTTACTTATAAACCATCATGTGGTACACCAGTTTTATGAAATTATAATTCACCTTTCCATGTTCAAATATCCTGACAGACTTGTCATAACCACCACTCACAAACTCCATTCCAGTTGGAGCATAATCTATAGCTGTCACTGCTGAAACATGATCCATGTGTACTTGCAGTGGCTGCTTGAGCTTCCTTGTGTCAAAAGTGTACAAACTGAAAGTAGAAGACAGAACATAAATAAAACTTTTAAAAATTCTGTAATGCAAACATGAACCTGACAAACATGAATGCCACATTAAAACAATGATGACTGAGGTAACATCAGCATTCACAACATAACAGAGGCTAGCAATGCCATCCACAATGCCCCCAAACCTTTCAAATGAGAAACAACATACAATTATATACTTGCAACCTTAATGTTAGCAAACATTTATTTGAAAGGATAGGATAAACATCTATGCAGGCATTACCTTTACATTGGAGTATATTTTTCTATGACATAAGTAATTAGAACCGGACCCATATGGGAGTGTGATGTGAAGGTACACGATACCTAATAAGTTTTCAACATGAAGATGAAAATCTACAAACCTCCCCACTCCTACCCCACTCTTGCTTACTAGCAGTGGGTCCTGTTAAGGTGAGTAACCCATGCTAAGTTTGTGGTAACCAACCCCTTCGGCAGCATGGGCCACTAAGCAGAAAGAGCAAAGGGGTCTGAGGGACCTGATCATAAGGGTCTATCAGATAGGGTAGGAGGGACCCTTAAGCTTGGTTGCAACCCTTGTTGGAGAAGGACACTCCAAATCAAACCAAGGGTAGATAACCCTCTGGAAGCTGTGGTGAAAGCAAGTCATATAAGGGAGTAAACCCTGATCAAAAATCCTGGCCCCTCAGGTTGAGGGTTTTACGACAGACTAACCCCCCAGCTAAGTAAAAATATACGGTTACGAATTTCTCGAAGGAGCTTCAGAAGGAAGGGATTGATGATGATGATGATTATGATGAATGAATGAATTTGGAAAAGGAATATGAAGATTGGAACATGGAATGTAAGAAGCCTATTTTGGTCATGAGCACTAAAAGTGCTCCATAATGAATTGTCAAATTTAGACTTTGACGTAGTAACGCTTCATGAAACTCGTTTGGAAGTGGTATCCAAAAACTTGATAACTTTGCTTTATTCAATAGTGGATTACAAAGTAAAAAACATGAATTTGATCGCGGTTTTTACGTAAGCAGAGAATTTTTAAAATATGTTAAAGATTTCAAAATTATAAATGAAAGAATATGCTGTTTGAGATTAAAAGCTAAATGGTTTTCATGTACTCCGTTAATGTCCATGCACAAACAAACAAAAAAATGGAAGAGATAAAAGAAGAATTTTACAATTTATTACAGCAAAATATAAATCAAATAGCTAGGTCGGACATTAAAATAATACTCAGAGATTTTAATACAAAAGTGGGTAAAGCAAGCATATACAAACCCACTATTGTAAGAAGTACAACGTTTCTACATAAACATATTCACAAAGAGACATGATGTTCAGCAGATGAAAGGACAGCGAACCAAATAGATCACATTTTAATTAGTGATAGATTCAGGAGTGCAATAACAGACATCAGAGCACTAAGGGGACCAGACATTGGATCAGATCACAACTTACTGAAGATAAATTTTTGAAGTGAAATTAAGGGCAAGAACTGGAAATAAATATAATGAGAAAAGAAAAATGGTGAATATTTTTCAAAATCCAAAGTGGAAACAAGAATATGCTATAGAAATTAATAATAAGTTTGAAATAAAGGGAAATTTGGGCGATGAAGATAGTATTGACAATAATATTAATGAAAAATGGGAAAACACTAAAACAATAATCAAGGAAACCAAACAGCAGCTTATAGAAAAGTATGAAGGTACAGAAACATTTAAAAATAAACGGTATGATGACGAATGCAAATTTGCAAGATAAGAATTCAAGAAAGCAAGAGAAAAATGGTTAATAAAAGGAAGAAGGGTGAAGGAAAAGCAGGAGTATCACCATAAAAGAAAAGAAGCTCACAAAATAATTAGGAATAAGTAAAAGACATAAATGAAAAATGTAACAGAATCAAAAGAAGAAGATCAGAAGCATAATAACACAAGGAAAATGTATCAAACAGTAGACCAATTTAAGAAAGGATATCAACATAAATTTAGCATAATTAGGAACAAAAAAGAAGAATTGGCAATGAATATAAAGGAGAAAGCAGAAATATGAAAATAATATTTTGCCAAATTACTGAACACAGAAGAACCAAGGAAATTAATTAAAAAAGGAAATAAAGAAATTAGTGAAGCTGAAGTAGAAGAACTCACTACAGAAGCTGTAAAAAAGGCAATAAGAAACTTAAAAAATAACAAGGTGGCTGGAAATGATGGAATACATCCGGAATTAACGAAATACTTAGGAAATAAAATACTGAATAGAATGTATGAATTAGTAAGATGAATCTGGGAGTAGGAAAGAAAGCCTGAAGAATGGAAGGAAACAATAATAGTTCCTTTACACAAAAGGGAAGACAGAGACAGGTGTGAGAATTACAGGGGAATAGCATTGGGAAATGCAGCTTACAAAATTTTGTCAAATATAATATTGGAAAAAATTAAACCATATAATGAAAAAGTTATGGGGGACTATCAGAATGGATTTAGAGATGGAAGATCTGTAATTGACAACATATTTGCATTGAAAATAATAAACGAGAAACTCTGAAGTATAATCAGAGTGTATAATAATTATTTATTGATTTTCAAAAGGCAAATGACTATACACAGATACACTATGGGAATGTATGAAAGAATTTAAAATGTCTACTAAATTAATAAATATGTATAAAAGATGTGTACAAAAGACAAGAAATGCAGTTAGAATAGAGGGAACATTGTCATCTTTTTTTTGAAAATAAAACAGGCTTGAAACAGGGTGACCCTTTTTCACCATTATTATTTAATTTGGCATTACAAAAAGTGATACAAAGTATAAAAATGGTTCCTAGAGATATAAAGATTGGTAAAGAACAATTGAATATATTAGCATATGCAGATGACATTGCATTAATTGGAAAAAATGAAATAGAAATAAGAAAACTTTTTGTAGAAATGGAAAACATTGCCAGAAATTTCAGACTACAGATAAACCAAGAAAAGACAAAATATATGATAGTAGAAAGGAAAAACAGTTTAAAGAAAAATAAAATAGGACATTTGAAAATAAAAAATTTGAAATTTGAAAAGATTGGAAAATTGTAAATATTTCAAAGTTATACTTAATGAAGGTAACAATAACCAAATAGACTTGCAAGGAAGAATAAAAAATGCTAACAAAACAATTTTATGCTATAAACTTTTTTTAAAAATAAAAACATATCAAAGAAACTGAAATTACAACTAAAGAACACAATAATAGACAAAACGTTAACATATGCATCAGAAACTTGGACACTAGCGAAGAGAGATAGAAAGCAATTGAACATTTTTGAAAGGAAAGTGTATAGAAGAATTTTAGGCCCAATGTACGACAAAGAAAAAGAAAATTGGTGGATATTAACCAATAAAGAAATGTATGCAAATGTTAAAAAAAAACCTACTATAATAGAGAAAATAAGGTTAAATAGATTACGCTGGTTTGAACATGTACAGAAAAAGGAAGAAAACAGAATTCCCAAAAGGGTATTTTATATGAATTTGGGAACAAGACTGACAGGTAGACCAAGAAATAGATGGCAAGATTAGGTGAGAGAGGATGGAAGAATAATTGGTGGAGAAGGGTGACAGGAAAAAGTACATAACAGAGAGGAATGGAAGAAGATCCTGAGAGTGGCAAGGAATCGTCGCATTCTGCACATGCCAATGGAATGAATGAATAAGTAATTAGAACTTTACATGGCTTCCTTTTCCATGCCTGCAATACAGTATGAACTTTGAAAAGCATGAAAAAATATTTAGCAGGATCTCAATAACTAAAGAACACTCTCCTTCTTGTCGCTCCCTCTCTCTTGGTGTTTTTCAGTATATATTTATATGACATAACTTCCATCATACTTTTTACACCTTTCATGGCAATCCAAGAGAACATATGAAAACTTGTTTTTTAAGAAATTAAAGCAACAAATAAATAAGAAAAATGTCAATCTAAAAAAAATTCAAATTTTTAAAATCCACAGTGACCACAGTCTATTCACTATATTACAAACATACAGAAAACATAAAGTACAAGGTTTCACAGTTTTCACGGAACCAAACAGTGGTGCTACTGAACAAACATAAATAATACAAATCAACATTTAGGGACTATACATTAAAATGTGCAGATTATGCACACATTCACATCAAAAATGTTCACTATTCATATGTACTGGTGAACGAACACTAGCTATTAACACTGTCTCAATTACACTGTAAATATCTGGAAAGAGGAGAAACTAAATTAACTTTTGTAAAATGCTTTTTCATGATAATGAAGCCCAGGAATGGTTCTAGATAGTGGTGGGTGGTCAATTTCACAGTTCAGTAACCTTTAGTCTGCAGTGACCTGCAAACCTGCTGCAAAAGAAACTAGGTTGGACCCATATCACACATGAATACAGTGTTAACAAAAATCCGAGTGACTACACTGGAAATCGCATTCCAGCAATCCAGTCTGTAGCCCATTATCTAAAGCCCTTTAAAGCCCAGGAGTAAGTACCTGTATCATCAGGATAAACACAAAAAACCTCTGCATTTTGTCCAGGCAGTGTATTTACGTTTCATATAATTCTAACAATAAACAGTCATTGTTTCTCTATACAGTACTAACAGATCAGTCTTTCTAATGGAAGCATACTGTGTTCCTTACGAGGTACAAACTGAATCCTCTTACATTTTGTAGAGTAATTTCAGTCTTCAAAAAGTTAGAAAGGTGTTACATAGAACATGAATTGACCTTAAGGTTTAAATAACTTATTATTATTCACTAGACTTCAACATCAGTCCTTATGTTGGATGTGAAAATAACTGATTCAAAATATACAAGACAAATAACTTTTAAAGCCTAGTGATTACTATATGTATTGTTTGTTTTGATCCCAAACATTTATACAACATATTACTCTTGACATGTTCTATATCCTATTTATTGTTATTGTGGATTCATGGAACATAAATAAAAAATCAATATCAATATCAATTGCCAGGTTCAACACAAAACCTCTGCATACTGTCCACATAGGGCATTTATGTGTTCCATATGATCCTAACAAGAAACAGTAATTGTTTCTCCATACAGTATTAACCAAACAGACCTTCCAATGGAAGCACACTTATTACCTGTATTTTCTGTAAGGTATGATCTGAGTCTTCACATATGTAAATGAATTTTAATCCTCAAAAGGTTAATCAGCAAGCTTTCATAAGACACGCTATAAAAATGTAGGATGTCCATATTATATAGTCATATAAATAACTACACTTTATACATTATAAATGAACCCTTCTGTCATATGAAGGCAACAGAATATGAATGGGTAATGAAGTAGAACTATCATGAAATAAACAAAGGGTTACACTTGTGGAGCAGCTCTTTGATTTCTTACAGTGCACGTAGGTAAAATGAGTAATCATACTTACACAATGCATTAATATAGTACAGGAAACTGACTATTCTGATCTTACTACAGCTAGATATTACACAACATACTGCTCCAAATTTACATTTTACACTTACTTATAATCTTCATTAGCACAAGTGAAGATGAATGCCTCCATAGGATTCCAGCACAGCCTGTTACATCGCATCCTCATGATTACTTTCCTGACTGGCCCTGTGTCTCGAGTGTCATAAAGAATGACACTTCGGTCACTAGCACAGGTAGCTACAACAACAAAAGCAAGTTTCATTATTAAACATTCCCAGTAAGTCAATTTTCTCTTTTCCTTCTCTCACTCAAATTTTAACCATGAAGTGTCAGTTTAAATAACTTCAGGACAGCAGATGGGACTTCAAATTCATGAAAAATGCAGATGTGGGTTGAAACACTCTAATTAATTCAATATCGAATATTGTACGTAAATCCTGTAAATTGTGCACACTATGATGATGTGAATTACATTTTAATCTTGGTTTGTAGACCTTGAACTTTTCTAAACAGATTCCAGCAACTCCAATGGCATATACATACCCCTAAACACAACACATACTACACTCACAATTCCAGGTTTCCAAACCCACAATGAACAATTCAGTTGAAGCACAATGCTCAGTAGTTTTAGTAAGTGTCGAGCACAACGTCTGGTTGTGGTAATACATTATGCATAAATACTTCATTGAAAAACAGCTCATAATTTTTGAAAATATTACCTGTGTGCTTTCCTGCGGCAGTTGGAACAGCATAGTCAGTATAGAGAATAGCTTACAAGTTGAACAATCTGTGGCTCAAATCTTTAGCAGGGTTTTTCTCTTCTCCAAAATGTTCAGACTAGCTCTGGGGCCCACCCAGCCACCTGTTCATTGGGTACTTGTTGGAGGAATCTTCCCTTGGGTGTACATTGACTGGGGTATGAGGCTGACCACTCACCTCCATCTACCCTATACACCTACGTGGCATCTAAAGGGACAATCTTACTTCTAATTTTTTACCTTTGCTGCATCCTGTGGCCCAAATACATAAGTGAAAAGTTCCCTCTGTTCCCCACAGTTATATAACTTTTTTCCCTTTCAAAATCACTGACATTAACTCCATGCTTTTCCATGATCATCACTGTTCACTATGTCTCACCCAACAAACAGATAACCATCCACAGAATTTTCAGTCAATGCCTTAGCGTAATTCTGTGTGTCGGTTGCTCTGACAGAGTAGAGAGATTGCCACTTTCTCTGAAATACTGGCGAACCTACCTAGCACAATATAATGTCAAAAATGAGGACCAAAGTCCTTTCAAAACTTTCTACAATGCAGATACTCAGATCTGCATGTCAGATTATATGAACATCAGTAGGCAAATAATTTTTCAAGAAGTGTGTCAAATATCAACTTTAGCTTCATGGCACACACTTTTAATTTATGCTTTCATCTAATGAAATGAAAGCTTCTGCACTTTTCTGCAATTTCACTCACTAATTTATAAATTTCCACTTTAAGTCCTGACGATAATCTAAAACTAGGTGCATTCAGCAGACTGTATCAGAATATATATTTATACACTCACACAGGAACATCTAGAAAAAGATAACAGTTCACCAACATGGGAAAGCTCTAATTTCATATATATATATATATATACACACACAAAACACACAATTTCATAGCAAAAACAACATGTCAACCCACTTCTTACTTCACAGTTATGCTTACAACAATAACAACACAGGAGTGGCTTAAAATAACTATGTTACTACATATAGCAGCACTAACTACCAACCAGAGAAAAATATTTACACATTCATAAAAATTGAGATATGGCTGTTGGTTTCATCTGTCACACTTTTCAAAGTGTATCCCACAAAATGTTCCTCTCAAAGAAAATCTTGCAGCACCGATATTAATTTTAAAAAAATGGGGAAGGACAAATTACTAAGTAGACCTTATTTGATATAATTTTCTTACAAATCAATATGAAATGACCCTTTATTTTTAGTATGCATAATAATTTCAAAACATTTACCTAAAAGATGAGTTTCAATTGGATTAAAACTGACATCATGCAAACTATCAACACCCCACTGGAATGTTCTGATTGGCTCACTACGATCTTCCTCCCACACCTGGCAGACTTCCCCACATGTTGCAAATATGGACTCCTTCTGGTGGTGGCTCACACCCATTATTACAGACTGAAAAATGAGTAGATGATACAGATATAAACCAACAATAACAGGACTTCAAAAAGAAAAGAACAGGTTCCTAGAGGTGTTAAGAAAATAACTCAAAACAAAGTGTCACCTGTATGGGATTTGACAATGTCAGAGTGGTGATTCAAGTTTTCTAGGATGTTACACCATGTTGTTGGTTTAGGAGTGCTCTACTTTTGAAGGATCCCAGTGCTTTCATCCTCAGAGTCATGAAGACATATGACAGAGATGGCAAAATTTTCAGCCTGTCCTCATATAATTTTATCTGCATAACTAGGATAATTAATACCAAAAAATAATTCACCAGTCATACACATGTAACTATGTGCTGTGTTAAAAAAGTGGTAAAGTTACCATACCATCCAGGTGCTCATATCACTAAATGAAGGTGTGCATTCATCCCTGTGCCATCATAACACCTTGAAGATACACTATGGGCACATAGGTGAAAAGCAAAGCTTTCTTAACTGCAATGCTACAGACACAGCTTCAAGGTATAAGCAAGAATTTTCAACTTTAGGAAAGACAGTGTAGTTCTCACTGAGCCTCATAAGTACACCACAAACACACACTGAAGCATGGAGGTAAAATTCCACAAATTCTTTGCCTCTGAAACTCTGCAATGGGAAGAAGTGAATGATAATCAACAAATTACAACCCTTATTTACTGGTACCCAATACATTCAAGGTTGTGCAAACCCAGCACCACTTTGAACAAAGGTAAAAAGTACAGTTGTCCCTGCATGCAACATGAAGGTGTAAGGGAGAATGGAGCTATAGCCCCATACGTTCTTACCCTCAGTGCTAATACAGGTGACACTAGGACCACCAGGTACCATTAATGTGTTTGCAGAATGTCCTTACACCATTTCCTTAAAAAATTATTATGAAAATAGAAAAGTACCCTCTTCCTTGAACTAATGTCACAGAACTAAGTCCTCTACTTGTACATATCCCGTCTTCCCTCCAAGGTTCCATCCATAGGCATTCCAACAATCGTACAACATTCTTACTGAACTGCCAATGGCAAATACAATTGAACCCATTCTGATATACGTTTCTGTTGTACAGACAACAAAACTGGAGTTCTAAACTTCATGTCTGTGGAAGTTCATAAAATTAAAAATCAGAGATGCAGCATAAATTCCCTAGTTTTTACTATGTCACAAAACCATCACCACTTATCAGTCACCTTGCTGATGTAAGTATTTGTAGGCTCTTCTTCTGCCCAGTCTGGCAAATCTGTCTTCCACGTCTTTATGGTCTTATCATCGCCCACAGTAATAAACTGTTGCCCATCTGGGTGGAATGTTATTCCTCTCACATAGCCATCATGTGCCCGAAAGTTTCGTATGCATTTCTGTTGTGGTAGATCCCACAAACAAACCTGTTTGATACAAAATACACTGTTACACATTTCATTTAACATATCTCCCCATAATGATAACAAAATCTAGACAACTGATGAAACATACCTCACCATCATATGACCCACTCACTAACAAAGAGAGATGTTGAGGGTGTTTTCCAAGGCATGACACACCATCCTGATGTCCATCTAGATTTCCAACAAATGGTTTAGCAAATACGCGCTCTAATTTAACAGCATTCAATGCCCTCGTGTATTCCCTCAACCCTTCAAAAGGATGCAATGATGGATCATAGTTGCGAGGAACTGTAAAAACAAAATGCCACATTAAAAAACTCACGTTTTTTCACTTTCTTCATATTGTACGATACTATACAGTACATCTATCCCTCTTCTTATTGCACAGATTTAAGTCGAATAAATTTTCTATATAATTAGCTGTTTTGATACAGCAACATAACCTAATCTCACACACACCTTTATGTAAATCTCTTTTAGTTTCACGTAGATAGTAATCGGGATTCCTACTTAATACCTTCACTTTCATTTTTTGTATTGCCCGAATACAAACAATAAACCAACATTACTTAAATGAACTTATTAATCACAAAAGTAACGTCGACACTCGCACGCACGTGCCAAAACTCCACAACGTTGTACGCACAGATCATCTAGTACATATATACTTCGATTCAGATGTTCGACTAGTCTTGCCGTGGCACCAACATAATAATACAAGCAATCATCAGACGATATTGATAAATTACTAAGACTAATTGTACTAATTATGAATTTTATTAATAAATGTATAATTTTATAAAATATAGTAATTATGATTATTATGCATATTTTACACTTTATCAGATTGTCACACATATGTTACAATTATTACAGGCCACATTATGCCAATACTTATGACCTTATTGTTAATACTGATTAGTGAATTTTATTATACTTTAATTTGACGAGTGTGTTATGTAACCACATTTACTCTCATTATCTGTTGACATTTTTCATAACCTACGGTCTTGTCCGATTACGACTAGGTGATGTATTTTAAACAAATAATGTAAAAGTAACGCGAACACAGTATTTACATCTAAAGGAATTATTTAATTAAACGACTCAATTCCTGTCATTGTAGACCACCTTCTCCAGACCTCCAATTTAGTCAAAAGAACTGATACCAACGTTGGTACTTCACTCTCTCTCTCTCTCTCTGTTTCATCCAAACATGTCATTCACAATCATGTATACAGCGAAAGTATAGTGCAATTAACAATACAGTTTGATGGAAAGAAATAATATTAGTTAGTACTGTACAAGGTTTTCTCAATTGAGCCTCATAATAATTTTCTATTTATTAATTTCCTTTTAGCTCTCGTGGGCGGAATGTGGTACTGGAACTCTAAGAAACTGTGAATAACAGCTGCTCGTCATACTTACCTGGCGTAGGGGTTACCGTGATCCTGAAGGCGGTTCCCCCAGGGTGAGACCCTTCCATTGCACTGCGGTTGGGTTGACCCCTGCGATTGCCCCAAATGTGGGTAACTCGGGCGCGTAATTTTTGGTAGTCGGGACTGCGTTCGCGCTGTCCCGGTAAAATATTTCCACACGTAACTGGGTGTTTAATATAGCGAATGTTTCGGTTTTTTTTGGGTCAAGAGCGGTCTAAAATTCAATGAGTACAGGATCCAAACTAAACAATGTAAATAATTTGAACAAAGGCGTGAAATTCGGAGGCATTTCAGGAACAAAAAATAAGGCATATCTGAGAGCTAAAATTGAGGAACTTTGAACTAACAACAACACCCCAAACATGAGGGACTTTACAAAGGGGTACCAGCCTACATGTAATATAGTAAAGGATGAGAAAGGCGACTTGGTTGCAGACTCCCACGGTATTGTGGCTAGGTGGAGGAACTATTTCTCCCAGCTATTCAACGTGCATGGGGATATGGATGTTGGGCAGGCAGAATACATACAGCAGGAACCACTACTATCGACAAGCTAAAAAGTCACAAAATTGCCAGGTATTGACCAAATACCAGCAGAACTGATTAAAGTAGGGGGTAGTACAATTTACTTGGAGATTCATAAACTTATTATTTCTATTTGGAAGAAAGAGAAACTGCCTGACGAGTAGAATGAGTCGATCATAGTAACTATTCATAAGAAGGGGGATAAAACAGATTGTAATAATTATAGGGGCATATCACTTTTGCCAACCACTCACAAAATTTTATCCAACATCCATCCTGCTTTCAAGGTTAATTCCATATGCGAAG
>Ga0131853_10012366_pt1 | contig 15632 bp, 11 predicted proteins | sample TergutLab28metaG_FD_92764 | JGI IMG/M metagenome (GOLD analysis project Ga0131853, IMG submission 92764) | Labiotermes labralis P1 segment gut microbial communities from Petit-Saut dam, French Guiana - Lab288 P1 (version 2) (version 2) | ecosystem: Host-associated > Arthropoda: Insects >...
CTGTTTTTTTCTATTAATGTCAGAAAAACAACGATTATTTCCTTATACAGCGATAAGAAATGGTTTTAGTAACTCCAGACGTGAACTGTTTACTGCGCGGCACGACATCAATGTTTAAGTACTGTACAGGTTAAACTTAGTCCTTGAAAGGTCAATTGTCATTTGTATTTTATTATCCACACCAATAAATGCAAAACATTTTTATTAATATTTGATATGTCGTCAGTACGGCATATAAAATATTATATATATATGGCGAATTTGTTGGTGTGGATAATAAATCGAACAAGCTGCACGGTGCATACATCAAAAATGTCATTTACTATATTGAAGACGCAAGAAACCGAATCATCGAAAATTTTATAATATTCATAGAACTGCTAAATTGTTTATTATATACCAACATACGCACAAATAAGTAGTGTAAATTTATATTAAAATATTCCGACACGTTTCGGTGTTAATACACCATCTTCAGGGAGTTTGCAGTTGTGTTAGCTGAAGTCGTTAATCATTAAATGACAAAATACAATATAGTAATGTGTTGTTATCATGAAATCTTGGTAAATGTGGCTGCACATGTATTTTGTCTTTTAATGATTAGTAACTTTAGTTGACACGACTTATAAACTCCCTGAAGATGGTGTATTAACACCGAAACATGTCGGAGTATCTTAATATAAATTTACACTACGTATTTGTGCACATTTTGGTATATAATAAACATTTTATTATTCAATATACATTATATGAGCATAAAAGTGGCAGAACTTGAAGCACTGAAAACTCTTTGGCTCCGAAACCATCACATATGAAAATTCAATTCCTAAATCACAGTCAACACATTGGTTCTGTTTCACAAATAATAAATACACAGCTTGGGCATTTTGTAGTGTGCCTGAAATGTAAACATGTGATACACACACACACACACACACACACACATATATATATATATATATATATATCACGTCTCCCTTGAATCACAGCCCCGGACCATGTAACATTCCATTTCTGTGAATCTTACGTGTCCACGGACCTAGCACTTCTCTTACTCATGGACTCCGCTTGGTTTACCCACATCAATTTTAAAAGGTTAAATCTAAATTAGAAGACTTTAATTTATCCTTAGTGATCAGTAACTTGAGAAAAATTCAATTCGGAGGTCTCTGATTATCAGGACTTGTCTCTTTGTGTTTAAATTAGCTTCATTATTTTCCTAACTGCAAACGTTATATTGGTGTATTCTTACGCTGAGCCCATGAAAAAAGAAAATCATAAGGTTGATATTACGTTTAGGTTTATTTCGAAATTTTGCATCCTCATACATATTTTTATGCTTAAACCTTTTCATGACCAAAGCTTAGATTTTTTTTATTCTATTCCCAGCACATCGAGGGATCTGAGTTCAGGACTTTATCGACTCCCGAGTCGTGTGGGTTTTGCGGCAAACGAAGCTCTGGACAGAGCAGTTCGTATACAACCTCAGGGCAAGTAACTGATGTAACCAGACGTAAAACACTGTGCCTACGCGTCACTATATCTCGGTATTCATGGGGCCGGGGTGTTGTCACTGAAAACGATAAGAAGAGGATCGAAAGAACACGACCCTGAACATGAAGGTTTCCGGTACATGTCGTGGATCCTAACGTGCCTGAGAGCAGAAAATAACCGATTGTTACATCACACATGGACACTTGCAACACAGTGATTCCAACGGAACGAGACGTCCCTCACAATACAGCACTTCTTTCTAATACTGAGCTTTAAGCAAACAAAGATGGCGTCATGCTTTTGGGTTTACAGTCTTGACGACTGGAACATTTCAGCTGGCGACAGATAATGTCCGACATGTTAGTAAACTAATATCTTGTGTAATTACATAACTCTTACATTACCTGTATCGTTTAGAACATTTTTGGAGATTCTCCAGCCAAACTTACAGTGAATTTACTTGGCCGAAAACAAGACGCCATTTTGACCGCAGCATAATATTTACGAACAAAATGGCATCCTGTCACAGATCCATCAGTAACACTGTTTACAATTATCTAATAGTTTTTCACAAAGTTAAGACGAGAAAAATAAATTGTTTCTTTTTTGACTAAACAATGTTGACCCTCTACAGTAAGTTTTAAAAAAACCGTTCTTTAAAAAAAAAATCCGTTTTTTTTTGTTTCCATATATCAGCATGCCACCAGTTAACACACATTTATTGATACGTTTCTGTAACAGAAAGAATTTTCGTTACCATATAATATCAGTTTACATTAAAAACATTGCCAAAAACGGAAACAATTTACATGAAATAACATCATTACCTGAGGTCTGTGATTTGTTACAGAATTCCTTCTTACAAATCATTAATCCGGTTTCTTGTCAAGGCTGCACTGTACACACAATATGTGACCACTCTTCGTGTTTGCGAATTCAAATACAGAATCGCGATAGAAGGGATTACAGAGAAGGAGATTTACAACTTGTATTGACATGAACTATGCGTGCTTAGAGTTCGGAGTCGCTGATAATGTGGGGAGGAATTACCTGTGTAATTTGAGGTAACGTGAGGCGGCAGAACACGCAAATTGTTTGATCGAAAATAGTCATACGGCATTCTTTGTAGTTACATAACACCTCTAACTGTTATATTCTGCTTCAACAACCATTTAAAATCACCCATTGTAAAAAGACTTAGCAGCAAAATTGCTCTACTTGTTATATTTATATACGCTTTAGTGTCGGTCCCAGTGGACGCGCGGTCTAAGGTGTAGGTCTACGGCCTCTCGCTTGCTGAGATTGTGGGTTCGAATCCCGGCGGGGGCATGGATGTCTGTTTGTTGCGAGTGTTGTGTGTTGTCAGGTAGAGGTCTCTGCGACGAGCTGATCACTCATCCAGAGGAGTCCTACCGAATGCGATGCTTCGTTGTGTGTGATCTAGAAACCTCAAGAATGAGGAGGCCATGTCCAGTGTTGGGCTGCAGTGTCACAGGAAAAAATATATATGTGTATATACGCTTTAGTGAAGCGGTAGGGGCACGTGGTGTTGCAGTTGGTTGACGCATTGCGCTACAAGTGGGGAGGTCGCGGGTTCGATTGGAATTTTTCATTGACATAATCCTTCCGGCCGCACCGTGGCCGGGAAGTTGACTCAGCCTCTAATAGAAATGAGTATCAGGAGTACTTCTTGGGGTAAAGACGGCCGGTGCGTAGGGATGATAACCTTACCACCTTCATGTGCCGACTGTCTTGAAATATGGGAGCCTCAACCTCCTGGAAACCTCAGGTCCTGTCCAAACCTCTAATGGGTTTGCTTTTCAGTGCAACGGTGGCCAAACAGTCGATCGTGGCCGCTTATTCCTCTCTATCAAAATTTACATATCGCCTCAGTACAAACCATAGCTCTCCGTAAACCAGTAGTTTCTTTTTTGATCGACCTACCTCTGCGAAGAAGCCTTCTGTCTGATAAAGACAAATCAAGATAACGAAACTCTCTGACCAATGGACATTTAAAATACTCCCTTCACTTTTGCCCAAGTAATTATGAGCGCTATATCAGCAAGTTATCGCAAGATATACAGGGTCGTGCGTCAGCTTCGCAATGGGGCGGATAACGGAGACCGCATTTTAATTATTGCAAACTGTTTTAGGTAGAGAAAATAAATTTTTAATAAATGAAATAATTGTAGCTTGGTATGTTGGATGTTATTAGGCTATTTCACTTTTCTCTGCATATTGGATCTATTATTAAAACATTATATATTATGAGAGATCGTCAAAGATTAGATAGCCAAGTCCACAAGTCTGGCCACCTCTCGTTTGGACAAATCCATTATCAAAAATGTAGCAATATAATACCTACAGTATACAGTACATAGTTAATTGCTCTATACCTACTGTATACCTATTTTTGGCCCACCCTGTATAAGGACTCAGTGCGTACCGCGCAGTAAACACTCTCCACCTCGGTTATACAAAACCAATCTGTTAAAGACGTATAAAGTAAAAGTCACTGTTTGTTCTGAGAGCCAAACAAAACACATAAATGCAATGTAATCACCATACAGAATTGTTGAATGTTAAAACCTGGTAGTAAGGAAAGCAATATGCAGGCTTTAAAACCTTAATGTCACAAGATATACCAACACGAGGCCTATGATTGTTACGTGCCAATTAAATACAATTCAACACGCAATCCAAAATTAAAAATATAGAACACAACCATGTATGAAATATATTGACAGAGGAAATGCATCAAAATAAAGAGGGGATTTTCTGCATCTTCCTGCAAATCGTAATCTTTTCTACCGGAAACATAACAAGTTGGGTTTCTCTCAGTCTTCCATTTTCAATACATGCTTTGGCCAGAAATTCAGTTATAGAACATGACGGTAATCAAAACAGTCAACACTACTACATTTATTGTAAACATATAATTGTTTTTATAAAATCGGTACGTGAGTCTAATCATCATGAATCATCATCAGGCCAAAATATTGATCAGAAAAGGCTACTGTTTTATAATGCAGACAATTTTGGCCCTTTTACGAGCGATTGTTATCATATTGTTATCATATTGTTATCATATTGTTATCATATTGTTATCATATTGTTATCATATTGTTAAATAATTTAAGGGGATTTTTTCTATCAAAGCAATAAAAGAATGTTCTGTGAGATTAGAGAAAGTTTTACTTTCTTATATTCCGTTTCATTTTTTTACATGACGTAGAGTGAAAAGTCCCTTAAACGGAAACTGGACTTGAAGGAAGCCTGACATTCGCGGAAAACATTATCAGTCCCTAGGATGTGGAATGCTGAGGATCCAAACCGCAAGTACGTCTACTCGTATGTAATGATAACAGTTTGTAAGGGAGAAACGTTCGGTCCTTTGCTGTTCCGTTATACGCATGTTTCTCTGTCTTGTTTTTCAACACTGACTTCAAGTAATATTCTTCCAAACCGCAAGTACGTCTACTCGTATATATCACATATGCTGCCCCTGTTTGCAGCAACACATCATCCTCCAACTATCGCCGACTGCAAACTTTATAGTCCAAATGTCTCCGCGTTATTGGCAACTACCCCAGGCGCACCCCCATTCCACGTCTTCATTCCACATTAACCTTTAGGCACCATGCATCCTATATATAGGACAAACGTTCCGTCCTCCCCAGAGTGCGCTCTTTATATATTTAGTCAACAAATACATTTAACCATTTTTTTTAAACTTTCTCCGGCCATCTCCGTTTATCCCTCCACAAAATATCGTGTATTTCCTAATGTTACCCTCCTTGGTTCATAAAATATTCACATTTTACATAAATGGTCTGATAAACTGTAAATGTCCAGCTCCAGGGCCAAAGGGTTAAACGTCCCACCTATCCGCGACTTCATTTATCGTTTGACCGCTAACTTTTTCGACAGTTGTTCTGCCCACCCTAACCCCCTCGTCCGCTCCATAAGAAACTACTCTCTAGCTGACCTACATCGCCAGTATAAGAAATACGTACACAAACGACCCAAGCACCTTCTCCTCTAACCATTCTCCCAACTACCACAGTGTTATACTCTAGCCGAACTGATTACCTTGCACATAACACATAAACATAGGAAACTTATACTGTTTTAATTAGCTTACCAGAAGCCGCAGTGTTTTTTCTGTTCCTTTTTCACTGCCGTTATTTACACCTATATTTATATACATATTATTCATTTTCACTTGTTCCATAAAGTACATATTTATTGAAAATGGTTACAGGAACAATTTTGTAATTTATCTTTGTACACCTTGTATATACTGTCTGTGCTATAAATCTCTTTAAAAATAATTCGTATGTAATGATAACTGTTTACAAGGGAGAAGCGTCCGGTCCTTTGCTGTTCCGTTATACGCAATGTTTCGCCATCTTGTTTTTCAACACTGACTTCAAGTAATATTCTTCCAATCAAATTTCTTCTTTCACCGCGTACTTGTCATTTCTCCACTTTCATTACCAACCCAAGTTGTCACACAGAATACATGACTGCCAGAAACAATGTCATAAGAAGCTTAAGTTTATCAATGACAGATCCCACGTGCGCCGACTCGTATCGAGTTGAAGCTCCACGTATTTCCGAAAGAATGGTATATGTGGCCGGAAAATGTCGCTGTTATCAAAGATAGGATTAAAATGTGCCATGTCCGATTTGTTGGACAGAGATCCTTCATCACGGGCAAACTAAAATCAATTGGCAATTAGGACGGCTGCCACATTTACCACTGCGTTTCACCGCAGTTGGCAGCTTAATGAAAAACAAATACGACCAATGGACGTGTTTGCTGTCCCAACTTACTGTTACAACTCACCGATACTAACGTGGCCCGTTAGAACACTACATGAATAAAACTCGTCTAAGAGCAACGGGCTCGACAAATACCAGAGAAAAGTTAGATATAGCTTCCTTTGTCTTACAATGTTCATTCCATGGTGTTTACAAACTTTCCGTGTCGCCCAGTTCTAAATCGATTAGTTATTTCTATGTAATATAAGCCTCAGACTTTCCTGAAAATAATTAGATCAAAAATTTTTCATTTTTGGCAGCGAATATTCCCGAAAACTGAAACTTCTTAGAGGTTGTATATAATAGGGATGCTGATAAGTCCTCAGCCCGACCAGGAAGGGAACAAGCTCGGAAGCATGTCAGGGACGCGCGCGTTTTCAACAAAATCGAGACGCGAGCTTTCATCAAGTTTCTTTTCCTGCAAGGCAAGGCGCCGAAGGAAATTCACGCCGTTCTGACAGAAACATTAGCTTGTTTCCTTCATGGTGGGATAAGGACTTATCAGCGCCCCTGTACAACCAATGGGAATCGAATTTTTCTTCTGCTGTGCCATTAACTGGAGCTAGAACTGGCTTGTGTGTGTTATATGTGTTATTTAACGACATACTGAGCTGCTGATATTAAGTTGCATCTTTGATCGAAAGATTAATGACTACGCAGCATTGGTGGGATTATACCGAGAAGGAGAAACCGAATACTCAGCCAAAAAACAGCCCCAATGCCTCTTTGCTCAACAAAAATCTCACATTTACTTTTTTTTGCATTCAGCCCGAACCAGCCCCTTGGAAATGTGGGTCGAATGATCATTTCAGTCATTCAATCCAAAGTCGTCTTACGACTCGTCCCCAGCACCTTCCCACACGAGTTATTCAAATTCCTAGTATCCTCTGTGTTCCTTAAAGTCTTCCAGTAGCTGCCTACTTCTTCATCCTCGTCTTCCCATCACTTTTATCCTTTTCTGTATGTTCCCCCATCAAAGTGTTTTAGAAGGCAGTTCCTACAGAAGACCGCTAAGTAACGAAATAGGGTATAACTGAAGGAGTTTGCGTTTTTTTATATTACTACTAATCCACCGAAAAATCTGACACTCCACGGTTTATTCTTCCGAAAAAACTGTTGTTTCGTACCGAACATTCTTGTGTAAAACAGTGGCGTCTTCTCTGATAAAGCCAATTAATTCAAAGCTTAAGAATGTGTTTCTGTCTTTCCTGAGATTTTCCTGTAGCCCAAAACCATTCTATTGATTCCGGTAGAATTTTGTTGCGAGGATGAACAAGAAAATATTGTGCTCTGAAATAATCATCCTTTATTTGAGGCTAACGTCAAACGTACCAGACTTACGAAACATGTCGAATAAAAAACGAAGTCAGCAAGCTAACAAATATATAATAATATAATATAATATAATATAACATGACACAACACCATATAAATATAATATAATATATAAAATGACTATATCTATAACAGTATATGAGTCATTTTCATTTAAAATTTTTTGGAAAATGTCTGACAGCATAAAATGACAAATGTGTAGTTTTGTAGGCAACCTGCCATACAGCTACAATACACTTCTCTTATTGCTTATCTACAGTCGCATTATTTCAGCCGGGACAAATTTGTCGATATAGTAAGTGCGGTAGAGGCTGCAAGACAAAAAAAGCTACAATCTGGTTCCCTGAAAACATGATAAATCCCTTCTGCAAACCTTCTAGACCACCGTCTCTGTCCACTTAGCCTCTACATAATCAAGTGTAAGGGGGACTACTTCCTTGGGGGGGGGGAGGTGGAGTGTCGCTGCCGTGGCCTTGATCACTCATCCACCATCCAACACCGAATTTACGTATCTATTTCTTTTCGTTTATCCAAATTTGATTTAATATTGTCCTTCTAATATACTTAAATTTTTGGCCTTACATTTTTCGAGCTGTGACTTAAAGTTGCAAGTATCACTATGCCAGAACACCAGACCGGGGGGTTTCAAACACGAAGCCCTAGGCTTGCATGAGGCCCACCATTTCCCTTAAGGCGACTCTCATGTCTGGTAGAGCGTAGAATCGTTTTAATTTAAGTAATCACAATTCTTTCTTGTAAACGGTAGATGGGCTGGGCATGTCGAATGGGTGAGGAGAGGGGGGTGTATAGGGTCTTGGTGGGGAAACCGAAGGGAAGGAGACCACTGGAGATACCTAGGCGTAGATGGGTGGATAATATTAGGACGGATCTCCAGGAGATGGGATGTGGGTATGTGGACTGGATTGGGCTGGCCCAGCATAGAGAGAGGTGGCGGACGCTTGTGAGTGCGGTAATGACCCTTCGGGTTCCGTGAAATGCGGGGAATTTCTTGACTAGCTGCAAACCAGTTAGCTTCTCAAGAAGGACTCTGCACCATGGAGTAAGTAAGTAAGTAAACGGTAAAGACTGAAAGATGTTAGAGATCTTGAAACGCTTACCCACAGTACACGCCCTCAAACATAAGACAAGTAAGTTAGTTTAGAAATTTGACGATTTGAACATCTTTCAGTTGTTATGAAAACTATCAATTATTTTTAAAGCCATGTTCAATTGGAAACAATTTACAGTGAAACCCGGTTATAACGACATCGGCTTATACGACACCTCGTCTATAACGTCAGATATTTTGTGGTACCAATTAATTCCTCGCTGTTAAATGTAACATTATAATCTTCGGTTGTAATAACACTCTTTGAAAACAAGACAAAATATTCAGCCCCTTTAACGACATTACACCCGAAGTGGACTGCACTTAAGTTCTTTTTTCTCGTACAATGACGTAAGCCAGCCTTAGTTTCTAAAATCAATAGTTTGTCCCGTGCATAATTTTGATTTGAGAACCGCGAACAATGCCTAATATGTCAAGACAAAACGTACAACGTATGCTCTTACCGAAAATTTAATCTCTGTAGCGAATTCCTTACAGTATCCCATCAAGACTCCCAATTGCATGAAACTTCTCAGAAACTTGGGTATCTCCGACGATCTAACAACTAACTGCAGCTCAAACACCGTACATCCTAATTCAACCCATTTCACTTGCGCAGGTACCCTAAATTCACGTCATTAAGTACGTGTAACAGAGTGGCGCGCCCACTCTAAGCTGGCGTCCGTCACAGCACAAGCCTGTTTCAAAACACTATACAACGGGAAGGTATGGCCCATTGCAGTTAATTTTTGTGGTCGAATTTTAAACGTTCTGTTCAAGATATCAGATTGAATTTCGCTTTCTTACTACTGCCGAAGGAACTGTACTAGCAGGAACTTTCCTGTAAGATTTGTAAAATGCGGCGGAAGAATTAAAATGAACTACCTTCATTAGCCATTGTCGCATGCGTGACGTCATATGTCAGTGATTTACAGTGTTATGACAGACTGGTTCGGGGCTATGATGGATAACTTTGTTACATGAAAGCAATGTCTGACGTGTGGGGATTATTGACATGTAACACAGCTCTTCGAGGTGAAAATAACTAATTACCAAATAAACAAAATCACGTTAACGATGGATATGGATTGGAATGGGGGCAGTCTGCCCTTTGTATAGAGTGTCGGAAATAATAGTTCTGAGAATTAATATAGAACACTGCAAATCAATACTAACATATTATAGTCCAATTCGTGAAACTAAACCTAAATGAATATTATAATTAAAAAAGGTAAAGTGCACCATTGTACAGGCACTGAGTCTCTGTTCAGAGGGAGAAGAGCTATAGCTGTACTCATTTTTGACCACGGCACTACAATGGGGTAAGTGGTCAGCAGCACGCCCCGGCCGCTCTTTACCCCCGGTAAAGAACTGGTACCCATTGTAAGGAGGCTGGGTGGGCCCCAGAACCTGTATGGACAGGTGCGGTAAATCTCGCCCCACCGGAATTCGATCCCCGGACCGTCCAGCCCGTAGCCAATCGTTATACCGACTACGCTACCGGGCCCACGATTATTATATGTACGATTTAAATATACACATATGACCACACGCACATGCAAATGTACGTGGAAAGTATTTTTCAATTTTTCCAAAATTTAAAATTTTTAAATTTTTCGGAAATTTAAATTTTTTAAAATTTTTTCCGAAATTTAAATTTTTTTAAAATTTTTTCCGAAATTTAAACTTTTTACAAAATTTATAATTCTGGGCTGGAGAGCAATTCAGGTAGTTTACACAATATCTGACAGGAATGGACTTCCTCCTTGTTTTGGCGCAACAATGAAGTCGTTCTCTATTTTATTGAAAATTTTTATTTTCTGCTCCCAAAATTACAGAAGAACATAAACTACGACCAGGAACATGAAATGAATTCTAAAAGAAGATTTGAGTATAATTTTAACTTCAGTGTCAGCTTATCACATACTAGTCTTTGTTTCACTATTTTAAGGGGGCTAAATAGTGAAAAATGACAATGATGATGCCAATAATTTTAACAAATTTCCATCAGTTCATCGAAGCTATCTTACTTACTTACTTACTCCATGATGCAGAGTCCTTCTTGAGAAGTTAACTGGTTTGCAGCTAGTCAAGAAATTCCCCGCATTTGACGGAACCCGACGGTTCATTACCGCACTCACAAGCGTCCGCCACCTGTCTCTAACCTGGGCCAGCCCAATCCAATCCATATACCCACATCCCACCTCGTGGAGATCCATCCTAATATTATCCACCCATCTATGCCTAGGTCTCCCAAGTGGTCTCCTTCCCTCCGGTTTCCCCACCAAGACTATATACACCCCCCTCTCCTCACCCATACGCGCCACATGCCCAGCCCATCTCATTCTTCTCGATTTTATCGCCCGCACAATATTGGTGAGGAGTACAAATCATTTAGCTCCTCGTTATGCAATCTCCTCCATTCCCCCGTTATCTCGTCCCTCCTAGATCCAAATATTCTCCTATCTAAGTAATCTATGAATCCTAAATATTAAACAGCTCTTTGTGATAATAAAATTATCTTAAAACAAATTTTAATAATAACGATAATTACTTAATTTCGCCCACTGGCTGAGGGCTGAACAGTCCGGGATCGAAACCCGGTGGGGACGAGATTTCCCGCCCGTCCAGACCGGCCCTGGGGCCCACCCAGCCTCCTATACAATGGGTACCGGGTCTTTCCCGGGGGTAAAGTGCGGCCAGGGCGTGCTGCTGACCACTCACCCCATTCTAGTGCCACGGTCATGGAAGAGTAGAGCTATACCTCTACCCACCCTCTGGGCCACACCGGGCCTGTAACGGGATCACTTTACCTTTAACTTAATTTCGCCCATATCTGACGTCCAAGAATCGTTTCTGGTAAAGCAAGCAGCGTTTTGATTAAGAATTCCCCTCTCATCTCCCTGCAACCACATTTTCTAATAATGCATTTTAGTGGTTTTACAAACCCCAAAACATTCACGTACATAACAGTTTCAAATATAACTTTTTTACGTTCCCTACAATATTACTACTTTAGACATTTAAAAGCAAATAAGTTCAAAACCTCTGACACTAATTAAATTCGAATCTGTTACATTTACTGCAGTCTCTCGCAGATTTTGCTAAACAGCACAAAAGCAATGCATTGTAAATGTAAAATCAGTGCTCTCTGTAGAACATACTCGTACATTACGAATGCCTTCTGCAGAGGCTCGTGATTATGACAGGTTGATTTATTACTCCAAATATATTTTCGTTCAATATATTGATACCGCAGGTCGGGATAGCTCAGTCTGTACAGCGAATCGTTACTGATTAGTCGGTACGGGAATCGAATCCCGGTAATGGCCAGGTTTTTCGCTCCCGTCCAGACCGGCCCTGGGACCCACCCAGCCTCCTACACAACGGACACCGGGTGTTTCGCGGGGGTAAATCGGCCGGGGCGTGGGCTTGACCACACATTCCCATCTAGCGCCGAGGTTAAAGGAAGAGTGGAGCTCTACATCTACTCGCCCTATGGGCCTTCGTGGCCTGCTCTATGGTGAACTTTACCTTTTACAGTGTTGCCAACGTGGTTTTTTATTTTGCTACATATTCCTTAGTCACACTTCGTAAGAAAAAGGAAAATCTGTTAATACGTGCAACATGCTTTAAAAGGCTCCGCACAGCAATACGAAGTAATAGTATCTCAATCATTCAGTCTCGGGGTCGAGTCCCGCTTAGGGTTGCTGATCGGATCTTTTAAAATTTATAAAAATTGATCAGTGGCACCTGTTTCTCATAAGATGACGGGAAAAGTTAGGGAAGGGCAAGGGCATGTCAGGGAAGTGAAGGGTCGAGGCAGGGCGTTGAAAGACCCTTGAGGTTAATGGGGGGGGGGATGGGGAGCTGTGGTGGCTGATATGGGAAGGCTAGGAGAGCCACTATGAATTCTACAGTAATCTAGACTACATATAGCATGCAATTTCGGAACGCACAGAGAAGGCAATATGCTTCCATTAGAAACAGCAATAGTTGAATGCTGTACAGGTTGCTTTGATGCGGGCCACCGTGTAGACGAGCCATTGGTGTCCCAGCCACAGCCACCCAAGTGGTTTGGCAATAAACGCCTTGCTGTGGCGTCACGAATACTTGTCCTCCTCCATTCCAACACCTCCCACCGAAGCTGACTGAGCCCCAGTTTTTTAAATGGCACTGATGTAGCTCATGCGACTACTTTCATAAGATTTTTTATTACTACAGTGGCCCGACCACAAGAAAGTGTCCCAACCGCTGGTGTCAAGAGCCACTAACCGGCCACAGTGGCGGTCGTCCAGTCACTTGGTGTCTCATCTGAGAGGTTCCTTAATACCATACAATGGACTGGCAGTTGCCAGCAAATCGTGACTGACCAGTGAGTGGTTTCTACGTCATAGGCTACACCCAAATCTCTAAGATGTATCTTTCCACACCACACAAACTCCTTGTATTCAGTACTGTAGCTTATGTGTTACTGCTGTGGCCCAGAGACAGGGAAGTGGCCCAGCCTCTACAGGGACAGCGACTTCAGGGATACAGTGGCTGTCGTCCAGTCACTTAGTGTCTCGTTTGAAGGGTTTCACAAAATCTAGTACCTTGGCAGTCGCCGGCAACTGAGTGGCCCGCATACAAGCAAACTTACTGTAAATATCACATGAAATAAACATGCATAGTTTATAGAGAAGAGGCACAGTTCGAGATTTAAAACTGGTGGTACTCAGGGCTACTATTTGCTTTAAATGGTTAATAATAAGGCCCATTTTTTTTCGTAAAATAAGAGAAATACATTTTAAAAGACAACCCATTGGGGGGGGGGGGTTAATGGTAATAAACAATAGTACACTAATGCACTTACACATTTTCTTTCAAAGTAATTTGAATTTTAAATAGACATTAGTAACTTCGGAAGAAATTAGAACACAGCACTGGAGGAGCTGTGAACTGTAATTATACTGCCATTTACACACCGATAAAGGGAAAGTCTGTCGGAACAGAAGGCTGCGTTGTTATCGGCACGCAATATACTTACCACGCGTCATTAACACAGGTTCTTTTTTTAATTACATAAATTCGCTGAAATGATAAATGATAAAGATCCTTATAGCTTACCGTTCGATCGCCAAGGTGTTTGACGCGGCAGTTCAGGATGGCAGATTGTCCGACGATTGCAGTGACGTTTCGAGGCGAAATGTCATCGAAGTAAGGACGTTCGACGACCCGAGAAATGTCAGTATAGCGACTGGGTATAGGACGCAATGGCTCTCCCGCAGACGAGGAGGCAGGCGCCGCACCAGGAACGGCTGTGCCTGCCAACAACAACATTCATGAATATCTCAATCCCCGACCAAGCACATACAAGCAGATTACACTAGTGGAGATGCAAAACCTGCTACTTTGTTTGAAATACTTATACCTAACTGATGATGTATCCTGTTTAATGACTAGCCCACGGGCTGTACAACCGAAGAATCGTGGTTCAATTCCAAGCAAGTTTAAAGGAGTCTTCTACCATTCAAACCAACCACAGCGGATCTTGGGTCCACACATACTCCTGTACGACCAGTAGAATTGGGGGATTTTTATTGGGGTATATCAGCCAAGGCGCCGGTCCCAGTGGCCGTGCGGTCTACGGCCGCTCGTCTGCTGAGATTGTGGGTTCGAATCCCACCGGGGGCATGGATGTCTGTCTGTTGTGAGTGTTGTGTGTTGCCAGGTAGAGGTCTCTGCGATGCACTGATCACACGTCCAGAGGAATCCTACCGACTGTGATGCGTCGTTGTGTGTGATCTAGAAACCTCAAGAATGACGAGGCCATGGCCCGCGTTGGGGCACAGCGCCACAGAAAAAAAATCAGCCACGGCATTAAGCTGGTCACTTAATTCAATCTAATAAGGAAGGTACGAATTAGTGGAAGTTTACCTACACGCCTCCATGAACATTCATAAAGTATACACAGACATCCTTATCATTTACCTGTGTCTATTTTTCACGTGTGTAGCTGAATCATTCAATAATACGAGAGAAATTTTACTAGAAATTTGATACGTCCTTATATACACAGAATATATATATATATATATAGGCATGTCCTACATACGTTTCGGTTAATTTCACTTTCTAATACATCACTGTAAGCCCAATAGTACTACCACAAATGCTAAACTGCAGAACGTCATCACACGGAACCTAAGGTAATAATCCTATAAGGCTATAGCAGTCATAACACAAGTATATTATCAGGTGTATATAACTTATCAACTACATGTTTCGGCCAATGCTGCTGTGGCCATCATCAGGTTGGATATAATTTATCAGAGAAGCTATATAGATATGATATAACACAGAACAATTATTAGTATTAGTGTAAGTAAGGGGACGAGATCTTGTTTACACGAAGTCGGTAGGCATTTGTAGACAGTTTCGGATGTCTGCACAGCCAAAGCAACAGACCGGCGTTACACTTAGCCCCCACCACAGGCAAGAAAGTACTGCACCGCAGGACCAAACACGGGCTCAGGCCTACCGCACTCCACGGGCCATAAACCGACCCGGCACTAACACGACATTGTCATAGACAAACAGGATAACACATGCTATATGCATGGTTCTTTACGGTCAGGACACACGCCTACCGACTTTGTGTAAACAAGATCTCGTCCCCTTACCTACATTAATACTAATAATTGCCCTGTGTTATATCATATCTAAAGATCAAGATATATAGAATTATAATTTTGCCTGTTGTTTTTGTATGGGTGTGAAACTTGGTCGTTGACATTGCGGGAGGAAAGGAAGCTGAGGGTGTTTGAGAACATGGTGTTGAGGAGAATATTTGGACCGAGGAGGGACGAGGTAACGGGGGAATGGA
>Ga0131853_10012367_pt1 | contig 15630 bp, 12 predicted proteins | sample TergutLab28metaG_FD_92764 | JGI IMG/M metagenome (GOLD analysis project Ga0131853, IMG submission 92764) | Labiotermes labralis P1 segment gut microbial communities from Petit-Saut dam, French Guiana - Lab288 P1 (version 2) (version 2) | ecosystem: Host-associated > Arthropoda: Insects >...
CGACTTCCAACCATACCACCACCACCACCACCACCACCACCACCACCGCCACCACCAACACCACCACCACCGCCACCACCGCCACCACCACCACCACCGCCACCACCACCACCACCACCACCACCACCACCACCACCACCATCTTCCTGTTTATCTTTTTTCTTCCTGCAGCATCCCCTCCTCTTCTGATGTATATTTCTTCCTCATTATCTGTCTGTAGTTTATCAGATTCCGCAAATGTACTCTTATCGGTTGTAAGATAGTTTATTGTAATATTAGTTTTCTTTAATGTTTTATTACATTTTTATATTTAATTTATTAGTATTATTATCATCATCATCATCATCATCATCAAGTACAACTTCATAGGATACTTTTATCGCAGTATGTTTCGACCGCTTAACTATCATCGTCAGGAAATTACCCCAATTATGGCTGTCTATTAGTACAACCATTAAACTTTTTTTTGCGCTATGTAAAAGTGACGTGATTGGTGTGTGTAGTTCCTGTGAAAGTGTCACGTGACAGAGCATGTGACGCTTTCAGCAAGTAGTCTAACTGAAAGGAGTGGCACAGGTGGCCGTCCAGGTGGTACCTGTAGGTAGGAACGTACGTGATGATGTTTTCCTGTTTGCTGACACTGATGCCGATAATAATTTTGAATGTTTATTATGTCTGTACCGCGAGTACCTTTTTTTTCTGCCTAACAAATTCTGTAATTTCGAGATGTAACGTAAAATTCTTTGTGTGAATTTAATCTTGCTAAATCTCCATTTCACGCGAAGCTAAAATTAACTTTTTTATGTAAAAAATATTTACTCCTCCAGAAAAGGAATGACTCTTTCTTAATTTTAATTCTAAAAGTTTTGAATGAAGTGTATTTATGCAACTGTTTTTTTTTCGTAGTAAACAGTAACGAATGCAAACTCACTAACACTCTTTTAATACTGTACAGTCTTGAGAGCATTGCACCTTTCGATTCTTGAGTCGTCTCAATTGGTATCACCACCCGAGACGCGAAGCCTAATATTAGGAATCTTATGTTTATTGGACCGTGCATCATTGTAATATTTGAAGAATAAAAGACCAACTTTATGTCACTTGCTATTTTATTTCACTTCTTATGTGCTCAACATGTTTCGGACATTAATATATCCATTATCAGGAGCTAGCGACTGTGCTGTTGAATTACCACATCGGTCGTTTTGTTCTGTAAAGACGGAGGATTTAGCATTAGCGTAAATGATGGTATGTAGTGGTGTGTGTTTGATGTCCGAAACATGTTGAGCACATAAGAAGTGAAATAAAATAGAAAGTGACATCAAGTTGGTCTTTTATTCTTCAACCTAATATTAGGGCTGTTCTTTCGGGCACGTTGTTGAGCTGAGTGATGGATTAAACAGAGGGATGACATCTCTCGGGAGAAGGGGCTGGTGGGCAGGGTGTTTGACTTATTATTTATCGAGCTGACGGGTGGGATGAAGCAGAAAGGTAATTTCACACTGCGGCAGGCGGCAGGGTGGAGGAGGATCTGGCACCAGGGGCGCGTGCCGGGCGGAAAAGAGGAGTAGATGGTGGTGAAGGGTGGGAGTGACTGGGGAAATTAGAGGGCCGGACGCCAGTTTTTTAATTCTGGGGTACAGGGATGGGCCGGCTACGGCGATTCTTGCAGATGTTTGCTTGCAGTGACGTGGAACAAAAATTTTCCGCACGTTCACTGTGCGAGGTATGTAAACCGGAGTGACGACATGTCCTTCTGCTAGTGCACGTGTCCAGTCGCACAATCGAATTATCGGAATGTGTTTCAGCTGTAGAATAACAGCAAATTAAAATGTGGTTCAATGTAAACTGTCATGCCAAATCGTGCGTTACTGTATGATATCGTGCGTATTATGTACTGTATATTTGTACGGGACGAATTGCGTTCATTCGAATTTTCATACGTCGTTATGTTCTTTTAGGTATAAAATTGTGTGATTCGTGGAACGTATTTCATAAAAATCTTTTTTCTTTCTGTACATTTTGTGCGTAAATTATTTTTGCCATTAAAGTCCTATGTAGGTAATGTAAAATGACGCTCACTCTAGTTCATTGGCTGGCGTGCTTGAATCCTGCGTTACGAAGTGAAATCAAATTTAACGTGTTGTATAAATTCTTATAATGTTTCGGACAGTTCCTCTATCCATCATCAGGAGTTTTTCACTGTACACACAGCAAACCGTCAGCAAACCTGTATGACATATGTCATTGCTGTGTGTACAGTGAAAAAACTCCTGATGAAGGAGAGAGGAATTGTTCGAAACATGTAGAGTTTTATACCAAAAATAAATTGGAGAAATTAGGTCATCTAGTTGGTTTTTTTAATAAGAATTTATCACGATGCACGGTCACCTGAACTTCAAATTTAACGTATGGCATACAATTTTTAAAATGTTCAGGTTATTATTATTATTATTATATCCTGCCAATTTGTTTGTTAATATATATATATATATTTTTTCATGCTGCTTTCGTAATGGGCCCTGCGCCTTTAATCCGGCAAGTTAATAAATTGAATTGCATTATTTGTTATCACTCTGCACACTGGTAGAAACAAACGAACAAACAAACAAACACACATTTACACAGATCAATCTCTTTACATTATTTGTATCTTAGTTCTAGTCTTTTGCATGCAAGGCACGTACAAAACTTTAAGTCAGGACCAAACACCAAGAATTTCAAAACAAGCAGTAACTCTACAAATGGAGCAAATAGATAAAATCAAATAATAAAAATGTCATTTAAATTTCTTTGCAATTACATTTGCTTCACATTGGCTTCACATGTGTTTTCAGCGGTTCTTACCATAGGCATTACATAGATCAACAAATGATCCTAAACATAGTCGTACTGGATGGAGCTTCTCTCTCTGATGAGACTGCATGGAAGGGGCCTTGGGAGAGGGGGGGAGCTCCTTCACTGAGAACCCTGGAAGATATGTTCAGGTAGTCTCCGGATATGGGCTTCTCTCTCCACAGGGGCCCCTGTAGTACCGAGGGGAACCTGGTGTTTGGGGGGGGGGAGGCTCGTATACCGGGGACTTCGAAAGATGGATGAAGGAGGGCTCCTTACTCTTAAGCAAGGCTCGGAACTGGGCGTCTTTTTCCATAGGGGACCCACTTCTGGGGAACATGGATGGGCGTTTCTTTCTTAGGGTCTTCCTATTAGAGGAATTTTTGTTAGGTATTTTATAGATATGTAAATGCCCTGTAGACGAATATTTCTCTCCATAGGGGCCCCGCTGGCAAACCTGGAGGGGGTTTGTTTGTGGGGACTTTTGAGAGAAAAGAAGTAGTATATCTGTGTTCCTTTCTTCGACCCAGAGGTTATTAAGATTTTATGTCTGGGGGCCACGGCTCCTATGATCCGACATGGGGCAGAAAAGACCCGTCTATTAAGGCCTATGTGCATCGGGCTGAGAGGCCCCGAACCCAGTTGCTAATCTATCTATCTATCTAGTCGTACTGTATTTGGATATTTTTTATTTTGTATCAGATTGTCATGTAGCATAGTGAGTTACAGAACATGTAGTGTACGTAAGTAATGAAATTACAGGGCACCTCAATATTTTCATTTTCACCACAAAATATGTGGTATATTCGACTTTCAAAGTTTATTGGACACCAGTAAAGACAAGTTGTAAGCGACTATCATAACGCACGTTCAGTGTCAGGTAACGTGGCTCTAATGGACAGTTACTGCTAAAGAAAATTAAAAAAAAAAAACCTCCTAGCGTGTAGACACCAAATATAGCGTTGGCAATTTACTGGCTCTTCCTCTTGGGTTGTCTGTGCAACATTTAGTACTATTTAGCACTATAGATGTGTTTTATACAAGATTCAGATTTTTTTTAGGTCAGTTGTATGCACATAATGTAACATTTTGCATGTGTTTCCTCTCCTCACTAAAGTGATCTGATAATCTAGCAAGTTACGAGACACCATTACACACAAAATAACAGCTGTGTACGTTTTTCTGTTTAACTCTTATCATCAGATGACGGACATGTTTACTCTGTACTTGGAAGTGGCAAGTCAGAAGGTTCTTTTAGTTTCGGCTGCGAATCCGCTGTCGTTATGGCCGGACAAGTGACTCGGCCTTAATTTGTGGTTTAAAAATTTAACGCCCAAGGATGGGCATACAACATATTAAAATCATGTAATTGTTTACAGGGACTTTCTATACCCTGTTGCGTAACTTCCCAAGTGCCCAGGGCGTACTCTTTAGTGTACAATGTGGACATGATATCGTTATATTAAGTTTTATAACAATCTCAGGTCTTTCAGAGCCGTGGCTCAAGTTTTCTGCACATGTGCAAGCTGTTTAATTGCTCTCTCTCTGTTGGCCCATCAATCATTACATTCTTACATTCGTAACATTTTTATTAACCGAAGGTTTATTTATTTTGCATGGGACTGAAATTGCAAACAGGTGACTGAAGGTATAAATGAATTAAGAATGCATGTAGTTTACACGTATTGCAGATTTCTGATTTTGCGCCCCCAAATTTACTGCTTTTGGCGCATATTTCCCCATTTTCCCCCAAGTTTTTCACGCCTCTGAAGCCTTGTATAAGTGCAAATTTACGGTCAGTGAGGCTTAAGGGTTGATAGTTGGCCGTAAACGCTTCTTACGCTAACTTATCAGAGACTACAGTCCAGTGATCGTCCATGTTAAACGAGACGTGTCGGACGTAGCACAGAAGAGTTAAATGAAGATGAGGTTCAGACTCCACGGATCATCTCGTTTTCGCCATGTTTTGCTTTTTGTCAGAAATTCAAATTTCAATGAGCGCGTTAATTTCAGAGCATCGAGTACGGTTAAACAACTCCCAGGTATGACAGTTTATTGCACAACGGTTGTTCTAATTCTTAAAGGTTCGCACTCTTCCATTTCCACTCCATTAAAATTAGAGCATACAGCGGAAGTGTAAGAAGCATCTCTGTTCATTTCCATGCCACGATATGTGCAGTTTGTTGTAGGATCAGCGGTTTCATCGCAACAATTTCGACGAGAGTTTCCGGAATATGGCGCCTGGGAGTCTAAATGGGATGTAATTTCTTTTTTCCACAAACGTAAAAATATAGGTTTAGTATTCCGTTAATGTAACCGCGTTTTGTTGTTCCATGGTCACATCATGCGAAACCACTGGGCTGGATTAGAACACAAGTGACGCAAGTGACATACACACATCGGTTGGAAGCCAGCGTTCTGTGATGTTTGCTTGCACTCTGTCAGCTGCACGTCACCTCTGATCTTTAAAGCAGCTATTGCAGCCACCAGATAGCAGTCAATGCCACAATCAGGTCCTCGTAACAACAGGACTTTGTCGTTTTAGCTTATGCATGAATTTCATACCTTGTTTTATTATGGCTCGAATGATCTGTGTCGCCTGCCAGCAACGGAACTCGAGAACACCGTGTGGTTTCGATGATCCATAAAATGGAGCTTAGTCCTTCTTATAACGCTGTCAGTTGCTTATCTAGTCAGATTTTCTTTGCCTTGTATGGCTTCGAAGGATCATCACTGTCTTCCTATGTGTACAAGAGCCCGTCACTGAACACTGTCTTCAGCCAGCTTAGTCCAGTCTTGGAGAGTACTTCTTGAGACGATAGTATCTGCTGAGATAAAGTCCACCCGACATTTCATTACCGCGCTTAAGCCAGTCCGAGGTACTGTGAAACAGTTTTGTGACATCCTAACTTGTTCGCTCTTAAGTGTTCATAGCCCTCAACCCTAACACGAAGTTAGGGGACCACCCCTGGTCAGCCGACCGTTAAATTCAGTATATTCGCAGTTCCCTTCTCCATCCGAAACCTGCCGTGACGACAAGGAGCCCCACTCAGCATGGCGTCGTGCTGAGTTGCAGGAAGCATTAAGTAAATTAAACCGCGACAACTTCCACACTCTACGTGGCCCCATAAACTTTCATGGTGTGATGCTTAGTCTTAGGGTAAACCCTGATAAATTAGTGACTGCATTTTCATGCAGTGTTTAAATGGAAGTTTATCTGTTGTCCCTAGTTTATTCTGATAAAGAAGACAACGACTGTACTTTACACAATGTTAGACCACACAGAACACAGGTTTCGCCTTTATCAAATGTAAGCTGTATTTTTACTACTTCTTTACGTTCAGATGTACTACTGTATTCTGCGCTGCAAGAGGGTGGGGGTGGGGGGTACACATGGCTATTAGCCTCTGCAAAGCATTAGCATTAACTATTAACCAGGACGGAAGAACAGCGGAAAATGGGTGCAGGGATTACGAAACGGAGGGGAGACGGGGGAATTGTGTGTGGAAGCTCACATTAACCTGACCCGATGGTCACAAACAGGCGTAGAAGGGGATATGTGCAGTTTGGCAAACAACATTTCTGCCGGTAGAAGAACAGAGCATGAACTCACGGAGTTTGAGTGGTCCGCGTCTGTCCGTCGGTCACTCAGTCTCCTGCAGAGGTACAACAGGGAGAGTCGCGGTCAGCGGGTTGCATAACGCCCGCAGGGTGCTTTTACTAAAGGGAAAGTAAATATACACGCTCTGATGGTTTCGAAGATCTGTGTTCGGATTTGCTTCGAAAATTTTCGCTTTCTGCCTCTAGCGAAGTGCCTGTCTGCCGGAACCCAAACAATAGGTACAGATTTCTGCTACCTGTGAATGGTAACGAGAGCCTGAATCACACATCACTAGATCTTGATGCCTGTACACAGCGGTCTACGAACAGTAGGTGCCCTTTGTTTCACGTGAACGCTGGCACAATTCCTGCCTCTCTCATAGCTAAGCCCCGAGTACAAGTTCAAGCTGCACACAGTAGGCCTAGGCCCATATGTGGAGATATTTCGGAAAATCGCCGGCGTGTAACTTCTAATTGGCCTTCTTCTCTGCGTAATATGAACAACAAGCAATGTACTACATCGTAACATTGAGGCTCGTTCGTGCAACCATTGTTGCAGTGGAAAAGCAATAAGTATGATTCTGAGTGTATTTGTAACCTTAGGTATCCAGCATGCAATGCGCATGTGCCATATCTTCTTCTGTGGCCTGATTAGCTCTACCATATTCTTCCCGCATTATCTCATAAATGGCACGATTTTCGAAAAAAAAAATGTATTGAACATGAAATTGTGTTTTGATTTTCTCTACAACGTTTGTCTGAAACATTTCTCATTCTACGAAGAACTGAACGAGGTGTGATCAAAAATGTATATTTTTATTCATGTAAAGTACCCAATATTCTTGTCCGCTTTTTAATGAAACTTGAATTTTATGACAGATTTTCGAAAAATCCTCAAATATAATATCTAATGAAATTCCGTCCAGTGCGAGCCGAGTTGTTTTTCCGTGCGGACTGACAGACTCAGTCAGACAGACTGACATATGTGAGGAAGCAAATAATCACTTTTCCCAATTTTACCAACGCGTCTAAAAATGTGAATCATTATCGTCTGTAATTCTAATAATGCTAACTGAAAGCATAACACAGCAGGACAGAGAATCGCGGTTAGGAAATGCCCGGGTGTCACAAGAAAGAGCTACCTGTGAGTGGGGGACTTTCTTGTTCAACAGAGGTCACCATTATTGTTAAGGAAGTTAAAAGTCAAAGACTGTGATGGGCTGGTCACGTTGCTTGGGCAGAATAGAACACGTGGGCCTATCTTACAGTTATTCGTGTCCGTGCCTTAATAAGTAATTCACACAATAAAACCAACAAATGCATTAATGTTATCATAACATTTTACACATAGTTTGTCGTAACTCCGACATGTTTCGATCTATCTTGATCATCTTCAGGGAATTACTGAACATCAGTAAGGCCTATATAAAAACATAGATGTATTGTTAAACACATTAAAATTTGTGAACGAGTTTTAATTATTTAATTTTAATATATTTAATCATCAATCTATGTTTTTACCTAGGCCATTTTGATGTTCAGTAATTCCCTGAAGATGATCACGATAGACCGAAACATGTCGGAGTTATGACAAATTGTGGGGAAATTATATAATTTTAACATTAGTGCATTTGTTGGCTTTATTGTATGAATTCCATAGGTCTCTATCAGGCCTGTGAAACTAAAAGAAAAAAGGTTCGGGTCAATTCCGAAGTCGAATTGTTATGTGGGGCTGTAGAGTGTGCCACCTATCCTTACCCTTAATTTCTAACTTTTTCAACGTACGAAACCCCAAGGAGGTAAAAAAAAAGTTTTGAATTTTACAGGATTTCTTATGTGTGTTATGCAATATAATCGTAGTAAAAACTTAGACACGTCGAAACGTCTGCGGGTTACATCGTGAAACCATACGGGTACGTATTTGAGAGACCTGGTCTATGTACGGTTTTGGAGCGACGGAAAAACGAAACAAAAATATAAGGAAGCCTGGGTAAGTGTCCAGTGGCAAGCGGTTTTAACTGCGGAGGATCTCTAGTTCCTGGCAGTATGAGAGTATCGAAGCCAGAAATACTGGCCACGTGCATAATTTAGAGTCGTTGTATCACTGCACCGTGATTAACAGGTATGGATCGAAGTTAATGGCAGTGGTGATGGATATTACTGCAATCTGGAATTAGGCTAAAGTAGAAGAAATATAGGAAGTGGTAGAGTGTAGGATGATGTAAAGCAGAAGGTATGATGTGACTGTAAAAGAAGAGAGGGAAGATGAATTCGAAACTCTAATGTGGTGCGGGCTACTCGCAGTTTTAAACGGGTTCGCGAAATTCAGAAAATCGACGTCAGGTCTCTCCGCCCGCCAGCCCGCCCATATGAAACAACTGGGCTCCAATGGGGGGGGGGGGGGGGTTTCTTAAAATTTGAATTTTCCAACATTTTTTTTTTAAAATTTGGGGAAAAAATAAAAATTTTTTAAAAATTAAAAAATCGCCGCCCGGGTTCTCCCCCCCCCCGGCCCCCCATATAAAAAAAATGGGGTCCAAAGGGGGGTGGGGGATTTTCATGAAATTTGATATTTCAGCAATTTTTTTTTAAAATCTGCGGAGAAAATTCAAACTTTATTAAAATATGACAAGAGTAACGGGAACTTTACATAAAGACCGATATACATTTTTGATCATATCTCGGTCACTTGTTCTTAGTATGAGAAATGTTTCAGACAGAATTTGTACAGAAATCAAAATACACACACCTCGTATCTGTTGGAAATATCACATTTCATTTACGCCTTTTTTTATGTACGCAGTCTCTTTTTACGAATACAACTGGGGCGTAAAACAAGTACTGGGTGTAATATGACTCAAGACAGATGTCTCAGAATTGTTACGTCCGTAATTTTTAAATATCATGAATAATAAGAATACGCTGTTGTAAATTTTTGTTTCCAGAATTTACGAATACTGACTACTGGACTCGAGAGTTTCGATATCTCAGTGCTGAATCATATTACTTGCACATTTGTACATTTCACCTTGTAAAACCTTTACAGCCTGATGGTGGCTTAGCTCAAACCCGAAACATGTAGCTGTCGTTTCTCTGTAATAAATACACCTTGTCTTCGACGGGTACGTCCTGGTGAACATTAAGATTAGCGGTTTTCTCGGATGACATCACGTAGTCTGGTAACCACATGCAGAAAATTTAGGGGGAATATTATGTCTATATCAACAGAATAGATTCTGATGTAGGCATAATGCTCATCCGATATGTAGATACACGTGTACCGAAGTACACGGCGTCACGTTTCAGAGAACAGCAACCTTGAAAATGGCGTGTCAGTAGTAGGCTTCACTGTATTTCGTTATTCACTATGTAAAATGTTTCAGATGGAAGCGAAACACCCGGAGAAGAAATTTGAATTGTGGAGGGGTGGGGTGGGGTGGGGTGGGGTGGGGTAGGAGTTAGGACTAGAGGATTTACTTAGTTACTTTGCTAATCACGTCACCATATTTTCGCAGAAGGACCGTGAAAGTTAATCAACAGGTATTACAGGTTTTTTTCAACTCTCATATTTTTATATGCTATACGAGATCTCGTAGCAGTAGCATTGCTAATTGTATATTCTACCTTACTAACAAAAGTAATCAACCTGAAGATGGCTCGTAACTAGAGCCGAAACATGTCGTTGAACGAACCAATGTAAGAAATACACCTTAATACAGTCATTAATTGAGTTGTGTTTGACTATATATATTGTTTATATTTATAAAGGCATTACAGGTGTTCAGCTCTTTGTTCTAATTAGCTGTTTGTATTTCATGTAGCCTCTAATGAAATGGGAAGACGACGGTAGCACAACCTGAAAACACGGTCGTCGCCTGTGCAATGTTGCCAATACTTTAGGCCGTCCCTTTTTTCGTGTCACCGAGCCACGGCGGCTGTATGACTTAGGAACCTGAATGCAACGGGGCATACAGTGTTAGCAGCCGTTCGCGGGGACACGATAAAAAGGACAATATGTAATTCTGCACTCGCCTGAAGAAAATCCGTATAACATGTCAGCAACATGTAAATCCTGTTTCCTGGACATAGATTCGAAGTGCTTCCCGAATACACTCCTAGAGCGTTACCCGCTCTGTAGGTCTAAATATGCTCAGTGTCTTTGCATGGAATTGAGGAATAAAGGATAAATCATGTCGATAAATCTGCAGCCTTAACCTCCATTTTCAAAGAGACGTTTTTCGACGTAATCTAAAAACACCTTTCACAAAATTAAAGATAGATTAATATCCGCGTAATATTCTGTGATGTTTTATGTTATATGTTTTGTTGACCGTGCATCTCGATACATCTTAGTAATAAAAACCAATTTGATACACTATTTATCCTCAATTTATTTCATCAATTAACCCGGCCAACAGACAGTCATTCTGTGATGTATTATCGTTGTCATTAGTAGATGTTTTCTTTATATAGATCCCTCCCTATTTATTTATTTATTTATTTACGTATTTACGTATTAAATCTTTCATGTCTTTTCCAGTTTATTTTTTTTCGTTGGCATCTTTTTGCACCGTTTTTCTCATTCTGTTTCTCGAGAAGCAATCTAAACCCGACGAGTCGATGCATCGGGACTGAAATGAAAGCAAAGTGCCTCTAAGGTCTTCCTGAGTTTCTCGGCTCCCACCTTAAGGCTTCAGTGCATTAGCTTCATATCAAACGTCATGGCTTGAAACATAATCTTCGTTCACATAAACCATATCTCATCTTCCATCCCATGTAATTACCAACATTAATTACATAAATACTCTAGAACTTGTAATGGAGCTTATCTGTTAACCTGACACCGATAAGGTCACCAGCTTCCCTAAGTTTAAATTGCGGTCTACGCTTTGCCCCGAAAGCCTCTGATAAGCTGTTGTGTCTCCATGCTCACCTGCAGCAAGTGTAAGTGATAGGTCTGTGACAAGTGACTTTCCTCCGTTCCCACCAATTGTAACACCCTGAGACATCGTAGGTGGTATATAGAAACTAGGTTATGGCTAGACCACGGGAATCGTGTTTCGTCTCCCGACGGGATTAAGGGATTTTTTTCTTCGCCGAAACGTCCAGGCCATCTGTGGGTATCGGCGGACCTTTTCCCTGAGTTAAAAAGCTGGAGGCGTGGAGCTGACCACTAACCTGCATCCAGCGCTGAAAATTTACGTGGAGCTTAGTAATTAACCAACTTGATGCACAAATTCTTTTTTTTATAATAAGTTTATTATATGCCTCTACATGTTTCGATCACTATGTGCTCATCATCAGGAGGTCAAAATTGTATTATACAGCATCTGGTATCATCACACCTGTAGGTGGCCGTCCGGTGCACAGGTTGATAGAGAACTCTGTGAACCTGCGCACCGGACGGGCACCTACAGGTACGACGATACTAGATGCTGTATAATACATTTTGACCTCCTGATGATGAGCACATAGTGCTCGAAACATGTAGAGGCATATAATAAACTTATCATAAAACAAGAATTTGTGCATCAAGTTGGTTAATTATTAAGATTACACTGAGATGCACGGTCAGCAAAACATTAAATTTTACTTGGAGCTGTAGGCCTAATTACAGCATGCACAGTGACTGCTTCTACTTTACTCTCTTATATGATTTTAAATCGATCTTTGATAGCCTAGTAATCAGTGTACGCACCGCCAATATGCAAACTTTAACATTTTGCAGACGCAGTGTATTTATATATTCAGTACGATTCGTACAGTGAATATCCTTCAACATTCCGCGTCGGATCTTTCTAATGGAAGCATACCTTTTTATTTGTGAGGTTCGAATTGATTCTTTACACGTAATGTAGATTAAGTTCAGTCCTGAAGGGCTTAGTTTAAATCAAGTATTCTTGTAAAATGTATGTTTTTTTCACCATGACGCTTATGTGTGCTTAACAAACCTGTCTTTGTGCCATTGTAGGTGTGTATGCGTCTGTGCACGCACGCACGCACGCACGCGCACAGACGCGCACAAGCACTTATATAAGCTCTGTTACACGTACGTTATGTGTATACATAGTGATGTGACGTGTGTTATATCTCACTATAAATGTGTAATACACACATCAATAACCAGAAAGAAATTTCACGAGGCAAAACACTTAAAGAATCAAGGGGTACGATAAAATTAAAGCGTAGCGTAAAAAAGGTTTGTTCTCTACCTTATCACTTCATTACCGAATCTGCTTGACGAATATTCATCAAATTTGCTACTGCAATATACACTAAAATTTGCTGATTTCTTACACACAGATTCAATGTAACACTGCGGTAGACATTTATAGTATATTTCTTCAAAAACTCTGTACCGTCAAAACAGTGCGTTCATGAAGTGTGTACCTCTTCTAACATCTACAACCCCTTTTTGAAACCTTTTGTGATATGGTTAGTATTTCAATATATTCTGTAGCAGATGTTTTTTCGACTTTGCTGTCAAACATCTTTGTGCGGTTAGCTCTGTAGCAATTTATATTCGCAGCAAATGGACGTCAAGACAATGACGTATGAAGCTCCACATAGAACACATTTCAATTACACTGCAGAATCAGGAACACCTTGTTGTGTTCGCTGAGAACTTCTTTGAAATAATGATATCTTCATTCGGTGTGACCTTCCAAGTTTGTTGTTGATTATTTCTCTCCCTAGCGGCGACAGACAGTACTCATTCATATTACCAGTCTCTCTCTAACCTACACCTAGTGTCATCACTCTCTAACACTTTGCTATAAAAGCATTTCATTAATAGGAATCATCTTTATTAGATTCAACACTTGCGTTTTTTGTGCTGCTGGCAGTCAGCACTGGAAGTTCCTAACTGCTCACAGATCGAGCTCTAAACTCAAATATTACCTGCACAGAGCAAACAAAGAAGGTAATATGGAGTGTCACCGTCCAGTGATTCATACCAGAATACGTCGACCTTACGGCCGTTTGGAGGAAGGCATAAACAACAAGCACAGTTGTCAATCTTACTCCAGAATGTGGTCCATTCTTCTCCAATCTTTCCCCACCTCCAAAGTGATGCCAAATAATAAATAACAGTAACACTCTTTGCTAGAGTGTGTAAGGTTCTTAGCTCTTATGTCTAAAGGAAGTGGTGTAAACCCTCATGAAACGGGAAAGAGTTTTTGTGTCATCCACAGAGGAGGGGTGGGGGTGAGCTGAGGTGAATATTTTAATTTATAATTTATATTATATTTATGATTATAACTGTAATTATTCGTACCCTATTAACTGTTTTCTACTGTATGCATTTATCTGGTATCCAATAATTTTCGGCTCGTCTTATATACAGGGTTATTCATAAGTCCGTGAAACATGTTAGAAAACTGGCTGATGCCACAGTTGAATGAAGACAGTAGTGATTACGTCTTTCAACAAGACGGCTCTCCGGGTCACTACAAAGACGTGCGAGGGTATCTCTATCGAAACTTGCCACAAAGGTGGATAGGACGCACAGGAAAAGAAGATGACGCGTTAATGCGGTGGCCACCCCGTGCGACGACTTTTTCTTCTGGGGTTTTGTGAAGGACACTATCTTTGTGCCTACACTCCCCGCTAATCTCCAGATTTTCGCAACCGTATCACCGCTGATGTGGCTCTGGTCGACCGTGATATGCTGACACGCGTGTGGAACGAGATGGGCTATCGCATAGATGTCTGCCGTATTGCCAAAGGTGGACACATTGAGCATCTGTGAAATATGTAAAAAAAAACTTGGAGAGTTTCTCTCTCTATCGGCATAAGAACTCCCTAATCTGTTGAGAAGTTTATTTGCTGCGAATTTTTAAAATGTTTCACGGACTTATGAATAACCCTGTGTATATATATATATATATATATATATATATAGGGCTTTTCATAATGTACTCCGGGATTAGAAAAAATTATTATTGGAAAACTGTAGGACACGTATGTACGAAACCTGTACAGATAGAAGGAACAACTCAAAAAAAAAAAATTTTACAGTAAGTTGTTTTTCATCGTAGTTCACATTTCTGCCGCTAGGCGATGCGAGTTTATGTAGTGAGAAAATGGCCGCTCCGGGGGAGAAGTCGTTTTGTGTGTTGGAACATCACACGGGTAAGTCTGTGGTTACTGTGCAACGTGCGTTTCGTGCAAAGTATTCGTCCCCCCACCATTGCCACGTGACCTCGCTGACCTAAAACCACGGATCATTGCAGCAGTGAAGAGTATCGATGCACCCATGTTGACGCGTGTGGGGCAAGAACTTGAATATCGTATCGATATGTGCCGTATCACCCGTGGTGCACACATCGAACATCTCCAGTTGTCAAATAAAAAATTATTTTCAGTTTTCCTGTGGCTGTGAACAGTTCCATCAAGGTAGGTCCTTTGGTTTTCTTGTTATAAATGTTTGTAATCACGGAGAACATTATGAAATGAAATTAAATATACTGAAACTAGATAAAGCGCAACACGTGTATAAATTCCATTTTGTATCTTACTGCCTCATAATGGCTGTTTTATAAGTTAGCCGAAACATGTAGCTTAATAAATTTAAGGTGATTATACAAAGATTGTTACGAGTGACGATACTCTCTGTACCTTTGAGGTGTATATTTGTGAGTATTCCCTTAAATGATTATTGAATAAACCAGTGAATATGTCTTACCTCCCACAACGTTAGATTATGGTGGTATACGGATTTGTGGGCTTTCAGGCAACGGATTTCATGACGCAACACTACACAAACATGTCAGATTTCCTTAGTTTATTCATCGTCGCATAAAGGTGACTGGTATCCGATAGATTTTTGCAATAAAGTGAACAGGTCTTGTATACAAACGGCTACATTTAGCCTCTAAGAGACCCCGATCACTTTTAATCTCGGCACTAGGTATCAGTAGTTAGCTTCATGCTCTGGCCGCTCTGTTGTCAGTAAAATATACGGCAGTGCCAACCGGATGATGCCAAGAGCCATTCTGTATGAGGCCACGTGGCGTGATGACGAGAAATACTCGTCCGCGTGAAACTAAAGGTGGATCCACACTTGTAACTTTACCGCGTAACGTAACACCGTATCGTGACAGTGTGGACGTGCAGCGTCACGCTGCACGTCCACACTTGCTCCGGCCGTAACCGTATCGTCCCTTTGATGTGACAGCCAAATACCGACAGCGC
>Ga0131853_10012368_pt1 | contig 15629 bp, 7 predicted proteins | sample TergutLab28metaG_FD_92764 | JGI IMG/M metagenome (GOLD analysis project Ga0131853, IMG submission 92764) | Labiotermes labralis P1 segment gut microbial communities from Petit-Saut dam, French Guiana - Lab288 P1 (version 2) (version 2) | ecosystem: Host-associated > Arthropoda: Insects >...
CGTGAAGTCAGTGCGGGTTCAACCCGCAATGCGCCGGGCGATGCCGTTTCTAATTCCTGTATGATAAATTCAAAATACAAAAGCTCCGATATGCGTTCTTCGTAACGCGGAATGTTCCCAAGTATAATTCGCGCTTCATCGTAATCAAACAACTCTGTTGAGATTATTCGCAACAACTCTACGCTGTCCGCAAATGAAAATCCGTCCCGTTCCATTTCCGCAAACAAATCTTTTGTGCTTTCAATTTGTTCGCACGCGATTTCCAATTGGTTAAAAGATATAATCCGTTCGCTTTCGGTCAATTCGGAATAGCTCTTGTCGCTTAACAAAAGCCATTTAAATTCAATTTCTTCACGCTCACGGGCATCTTGATATATGGTGGGGACATTCCCGTGCTCAATATGAAATTCTCTCGGTATCGTGGATAAAATATAATCCTCTGTTACCGCAGGGTCATATTCCGCGCCAAGAGACGGAATTTCGGGAAGGTCTTCCAACCATTCCGCACCTTCCGTGGTTATGTATGGCATTGTCAAAATAACTACCAAAACCAGTGCTACCATCCGCTTTAGTTGAGCCGTAATGATTTTTGTCATAAGTCTTTCTCCTTAACTCATATGAATTATGTTGAATTCTATTTATACAACATATTATCAAATTTGATAATACATTTTTTGGGCTTTTTTCAAAAATTTACATCAATCAAACAAAAATATCCTCCTCAAATACTTCTTCATCAAAAATGTTGTCCGCTTCAATATTAATATTGTCTGAATTTTTGTCTTTCGCGCCGCTCCGCATATTGGGCTGGTAAATTATTCGTATAACACTTTCACCCCGATAAGCGTTGAGTGCCGCATTAACAGGGGCTCTTGCCCGGTCAAAAAATTCAAGAAGATAAGCCGTTTTCGCCAAGTTTTTTGGGGTCATCTTCCCGTCGAATATTTTGTGACAAGTTTTCCAAACTTCCGTAAGATATGTTCTTCCGAAATTAATACCTTTAATCGGACCACGCTCTTTTTTCCTGTCGGCAAGATTAATCTCTACCGAAACCCGGTCAAGAGACTCAAGCATCGCATCCAACTTCTGTACGGCCAGGTTTAATCGCATAGATGGTACGGAGAGGTTAATACCCATTGAAGCTGTTTTGAGGTTAACTTCCGAAAGTTCTCCGCCCACCTCTTCCAATAGAGCTTCCAAGAGAAAGGTTGAACCATATGACTTGTTTTGGACAGTATCCAAAATACCCGCTATCCACGCGGGGTCTTCCAATCTGCCTCCGGAACGATAGTAATCCTGATACCGTGGAGCAATAACTCCCTCCACCGAGGTATGCAACAAAATGTAAGCTTGACTATTCTTTTTAAAAGCGTATTTAATCAGGACGAATACTTCGTCTTCAACCCGAAGTTCCCCTATCAAGCTTGTCATTAGCAAATCTCCTTTTGTACTCCCTAATCGGAACAATGCTCAGGGAGTTTATTATGGGAACATTTTTGGTCTTAAATTTAACTAATATATCTCCACCCCACTCTCCTTCAAGAGAGAAATACCTGGTGAAATTATCGAATGCTTCCAATATCGAGATAACTTCCATCCGATACGCGGCAATATCAATCCGCCTTAAACCCTTATGTTTATATAACCAAGGGTTATCAGTCATGTATTGATATGAATCATTCACGCCATAAAGATACTGGTAAAAAGCTGTGGAGTGAACAACATCGTTCTTGTTAACGTCTATTCTGTCTAAGAAAAAATCCAGAACAGATATAACGCCATACTTTTCCTCGTCACCTTCTTCATAGATTCGCAGGAACGAATTTGAGAACCGAAATGTGAAAAAAGAGGCGAAACTCCTTCGTTCATCTGTTCGCTCGCTTGTTTCGTCGGAACGTGTGAGAAGCCTAGCCATCGGTAAATTAGTATTAACAATCTGGACAAACGAAAAATCCCCTTTAAAAGCAGGCCTCTCAAACGCTATGCCCATAACACGACTGTAATTCAGCATGGACATAATATTAACCCCCGTGCTTAATGTATTTGACCCCCGAACCGGTCAATCCGGCTTGATTGTCCTGAGATAAGTCCGCAACTTGCACACTACTTTGCCACAGCTTGACTTTTTCTCCCTCACCAATCCATATACCCCAACGATGAAGAAAGTATTTTACCCCTGTCTTCTTATCAATCTGTGTTTTGTACTCATCGGTATCCAATCTTTTCAAATAACCGAAAGTATTGTCTTCGTCCCAATACCAAACATCTGCCGGGAAGCTTGCTGAAAATTGACGCATATCAATACCTACATAAAAGGTACCTCTTAAATTCTGAATCGTTTTCTTGTCGATAACAGGCGGACGCATTTCTCTTTCCGCAATACCTCCGGACAAAAGTCTGGCATCACATACCATATTCTTTATATACACCAAAGATTGAGCACACTTACCTACCCAAACACGGAGAGAACCACACAGTCCTTTTCCTCTTGTCTCCAATAATTGTCTCACTTTCTTTTCCGAGAGAGGAATGTCAGAAACAATATCACTCAACTTAAAGAAAACATCTGCCGCGCTATCCTCTTGCTCCAAGTCCCACAGTAAAGAAGATATGGAACTGTTCCTAAGGTCAAAAGCTATATCCATAGTTGTTTTCCGCTCACCTTCTCTTGGATTCAAATGGTGTATAGCTTGTTTGTAAACGCGGATTAAAAGTAAAAGGATTGCAAAGTAGTCATGTCTGTTAGGGATAATTTCCGATGAAGCTGAAACGAACTCTTCGTCCCATGTTTCATCGAAGCAATCTGACCAATCATGTCCTCGCTTTTCAAAATAGCTTAGCTGACTTGAATCCACAAACACGGTAAATACATCTGAATCGAAGTTATAGGGAGGTTGGGTAACAGGTGAATTTTTCGAGTAATGGTATTCAAAAACTTGCTTACTCTCTTCATCTCTAGGAAAAAGAACCACTGAAGGGTGTAACCCCTCCCCTGCCCTCATAACCAACTTTGAGATGGAAAAAGTATGTTCCCGGCCTGTTAATAGCCAAGTCGTGGTATACGCGTCGGCAGACCAAGATAAAACTGTCTTGATGTACTCCGGAAAATTGCCGGACAATTTTTCAGGTCGTTTTGCCAGTGCTTGCCGGGGTAGCATGAAGTCTTTCTTCTCCAATTCTCCATGAAACTTGCTTCTAAGTTTCACGTAATCATTACTGTTTTGGATAAGGTCATCATAAGTCTCGAACTTCAAAGCCACATTGTCATACAAGAAGACATAAGGATTGAGCTTAACAAGATGGCTATTTGTTCTTAATACACCTACAAATTCATGCGCCAGACAAAAACCATCGAAGATAAGATTGACTTTATCCCAAGAATCTTCTTTATCTCCGACAGCAGGTTCAAAATGTGTCCCATAGACACCCGTTGCTGTTTCTAACCGTTTTAAATTTATTTTCCAACCGTTGGCAGGAATTCCTCCATCATGATGGAACTGAGACAATACTTCTTCAGCCAGAGTAGAGAGAGAAAGATTCGTAAGCTCTGTTTCATAAAAGTTTTTTATAACAGGTTGCAATTTTTTCCATCTTTTCTCTTTTCGCTTTGTAGATTCCTTTGTTCCGTCGTAATGTGGGCTGGCAATCAAATGAAGTCCCAAACTAATACCTTTTAACATACCACTTGCTTTTTCGATTTCCTCGCGCCTGATAGTGTACAGGTAGTAAGAAAGTTGGTTATTACCTTCTAAAACCGTCGAGGTACGGTACATATAATCCGCCAAATCCTGCAACTGTCTCCTGGGAAAAGATTTGACTACGCTCCTTATCGCAGACAATTGCAACCGTTGTTGGTTTTGCGGCAATTCCTTCTCCAACATTTTCTTATACTCAAGGGCTGTGCGGACATTCAGGTTTGTAACCTTAACATTAATAATGTCTTTGATTTTCTCCAAAGTGCTTCCGGTCTTACCGTCGGCATCCGCTTCTCCTCGGCCTAAGGCAATATTCTGAACATCCCTCGCAAGGTCTTCACAAACTCTATCCAGTAATTCCCCTGTAACAAAAGGAATGTTTTTCAATTTGTCAGGGTCATAATTAGGGACAAAGAATGAGTTAGTATCCTCTTGGTTTTTTGTCGATACGAATCTTCTCTTGGTGGCTGTGTTGACCTGATTGTAAAAGAGAGTGTCCATCATCTTACTGTGCAAGAGAATTTCTTTGAAGATATTAGCGGTAGTGCTGTGGATATACGTCTCCCACTTAATATCTTGGGTGGCCCTTTTCTCTAAGCGGTTCTCTGCCAAATCTTTTATGGCTCTTTCCAAATTCCGTCCGCCGATGTTACGGGTTAAGATATGATGGAGGATAACTAGATGAACCCGGAAAGTCTTCTGCTTATCGACCAAAATGTCTTTCCCTCCTTACTTCAAGCCCTGCAACTCTGCAAATTTGTCGGCAAGGTCTACGGTCACTTTCTCCGCAGGTTTAGCTGGATTAACTACGACTGTCTCTAAGAGATTCACCTCATTAGCAGAAGTGATTTTAACTTCTGCTTTTGTATCGGGAGTAACCTCATTATTTCGTTTGACCACTTTGCTTGAAATCTTTTCAACTTCTAAGTCAAGGAAGTTTTCTCCGGGAATAGGTCTTCCTAAAACCCAGTTAGCTGTATAACTTCTTTCCGGAGTGAATTTAGCACTGCTTTCTTTCAACCCACCTAAAGCATCTCTAAAAATAAAAGAGGATATTGAACCTAAAGCTGTTACTAATTTCTCCCCTGAGAGGAAACGAAGTTCCCATTGTTCGGTTGAATCAATCAACTCCGAAATAGGTTTGACTGTTTGACGAGGGCATGTGATACCGAACTTCAACTGCTCAAACACCAAGGTAGCAAAATTAACTTTTGCTATCGGGGTGTTTACACCAATCAAAGTTATATAGTGACGGTAAAGCAAATAACGGGCGAATTGGATTACTTCCCGGGAAGGGTTATACGTAAATACACCTTTCTCCCGCGTAACCGACCCATGCTCCCCACGGGTAAGCTTGCCCACAGAAAAGGATAATACAGGGTGTACTCTGTCAAAAGGATTGGAGTTCTTTTTCCAAACTAAGGGTTGACCTGTGAACACATAATCGTGATTCTTCACGTCAATGTGACACAAACTTTCCTCTTCAATAGGAATGAAGAAATACTTATCTCCATCTAAGATAAGGGTAGTGCCCGCGCTATCTTTTACAACCTCAACTTTTGAGTTTATAGGTGATAATCTGGTTAGTCCTCTCAGGCTGTTCCCATGTATCTTGCTATGTTCAATTGTCGCAATGTACGAACTAAGCACGTCAAGTTCTCCCTCGAAACCATGTCGTTTTGAGATAACGGCCTGAGAGATAGGCGCAGACAAAGCAGTGCTTGCCTTGTTCCCCAACCTTGTCCCTGCCTTTGCTCGTTTGCCGGTTTCAGGAGAGACTCCCGCATAATCCTCGCTAAGCCTTTCCGAAAGAAAATAATTAATAAAAGTTTTAGAAGGTGACGAAGGTGAATATCTCCATTCCAAAAAACCCTCGAACTGGTGGAGAGGAAGATAACCTTTCATCATATTCTCAAATAATGGGTCTAAGGTTCGGTTGAAAACTAAGGCTTCGTCATTATCAAGATAAACCACTCCATCAGGTTTCTTTGACAATTGCCGTAATAGTTCATCCGTCAATTCCTTTCCTTGAAAAGTACCTTGCACATCATGCGTTTTAAGGTCTTCGGCTGTGAAGGGTTTCCATTCAAAGAAATTCAAATGCGGATAAGCGTCCCGTTGCCCGGAACTACGGCTGATAATTGCACCTGCAAGCTGGTTAACACTTTGTCTGTGTGCGGATCCCGGTTTACTTGTTTCTTTAACCGTAGACAACGCGTTGTTTCGCTGTTCATGACTCATTTCTTGTAACTCCAACTGGCTGATTCCGGACAGGTAAGAGTTCAGAACAAATTCTGAGCGACCGCCACGTCCCGCCACTGTACCTATGCATGTGAAGAGTGATGTTAATAAGGCTTCCTTCCCTTTTGCACCCGATTTCAACAATTTGACAAACATATTATCCGGGGCCAAATGTCTTTCCATATGGAACTTCTCTTTTATGAATTGAATATTTTCTAAGAGAATTTCGTTAAAATGTTCGGGAACTAAACCCAGTTGTTGCAAGGTATTGGCTTTTAGGGCTTTTTGCTTTATAGCTTCCATAGCTTCGGAGAACTCGGGAGATTTTGTAAAAGTAGTTTGTAAATCTTTCGGTGATATCGTCATGTTGTTATGCTTCATAACAAAATAACCGAAACGTTGTAAGTCCATAACAATCACAGTGAATGTCTGCTCATCCATCATATCCACTAATTCCATTAAGAACGTATTGAGATTAGAAGAATTAAATTCAAGGCTTTGTAACCTCTCGAAGAAATCAATCCCGGTCTCTCTCATCAAAATACTACGGATAACCACTTTTCCCGCTGTGGTGGGTTCAGGTATTTTGGGGGTTATTACAAGAGAGGAAATATTGAAACCGAACAATTCCATCCGATTTTCAATCTCTCTCTCCGAACTTATAACCAAAACTTCTTGTTCTTCCAAAGGTGGTGTAGTTGCTACCCAAAGACCTAATAAACTGTCTTGGTTAATTTGCAACCCTATGCCGCCGTCGTTTGACCTTTTAAGAGTCTTGCTTGGAAGAAGCTTTGTTTCTACATCCCGGATAGCTTCTTTGCTGAAAAGCATAACAACCGGTTCCTGATCTCCGTCGAAGTCCGCGTTTTGGTCGGCAGTAAGGAGAGTGTTTAACTTAATTACGTCGCCATCCTCATGCACTTCTACATAACCGCCGCGTACACTTGTTTCTTGCAGCGCAGGTGCCCTTGCGTAAATCGCAACTCTTCCTTCTAACTGCTTGTAGAGGGTTTTTTTGAGTTGGTCAAATTGAAGCTTGGTGGTGATAACTCCCTCGCTTAATTCAGAGTAACGCTCGGGGGTTGCTCTCAACATAGCGGCGATTCTTTCAGTCAATTGCATATGGTCGTCGTTTTCCCCAAATCTGGGAAAATCTTTTCTAACCTGCGGTATAACATATGGTTGTGCCATAAAAATGGCAGAGATTAAAGGAATACCAATAATGTCCGGGTGAGCAATGTCACTGGGGATAATATTAGCCCTCATGCAATACTTAACTCTTTTTTTCAACATCTGATTCCGCAATCTACCGTTCTTATCCTTATGGAACCAGAAAGAATAGAGAGATTTCGTATCGTCATTGATACCGTTATTGATAAGCTCTTTAAGCGCGATATACCTTTTCTCTTTCGTTACTTCCCGCGCAAGACGCAGGTAAGCCTGGGTTAAATCATGCTGAATAGAATCTTCTTTTGAATTCCGCCTATACTTGTAAGGCAAAACAGGAATATTCCGTGTCAACCATTCCTCATAAGGAGGGCACTCCGGCAGTTTCTTGACACATTCAATTAATGAATCAATAGTGTCAACGATTATGCATTCTTGTGTCGGGTCATTAGGTTTTTCTTCGTGCAGACTACCCATATAGAAATAAAGTTGCGTTGCCCCAAGAACAACTTTTTTAACTTTTCCTGTTAGCTTACAGTCGCCGACATAGATATTGTCAAATACTCCAAAATACTCAACAGCCACAGGATTAATTATCGGCTCTGCTATCTTGAAGAAAGACCAGCCGGTAGCAAGATAGTCATCTGTAATATCGTTAAGCAGGTTACGCGGGTCGATTTCAGTAAATCTTTTCTCGATTTCCCAATCTTTCAAAAAGGCTGTACGAGTACCGCCTTTGCCATCTGTTTCGTTGGTGATGAATAAAGAAGTAATCATATCGAAATAGCTTTCAGCAGAATTATTTTTAACGGATACATTAGGTATGAAGTCCGCGTTTTCTTCAACCCTCGCCAAGAATTTCGCATGACCTCTCAGGTCACTCGTATGAGTTGAATGTATCTCGTAAAATACATTGTCTGCCCCTCTGGACAAAAGGATATCCAGTTCATATGTGCCTACTGTTTGACCTCTTCTGGGATTATTAGAAAATACAGAACCCTCCGGTTGTAAGAAAGCAGGGTCAAGTTCATCAGAATCGCCTACGGTACAAAGTTTGTCTGCCGCTAAGTGTACGCTCCGTAACATATGCATATGGCCTGTAAACATTTTGTTAGGGTACTCTTTACCTGTTTCTCCATCGACAATGGTTCTTAAATCGCTATCGGTGAATCCATCTGTATATTCTTCTAACCGGTTAGAAAAAGGGGTTTCTATCTTCGTCCCTATGAATCGGTTAGAAGCTTCCATTTCTGCCAACTGACCTAAGTTCATACGGCTTGGAATACCCAATGGGTTTATAACCCATTCAATAACTCTGCCTGTTTCTTTTTCATAAGGCATATGTTCGTACGGCACAATACGGGATACAATACTCTTGTTACCATATCGACCGGAAACTTTATCTCCTACCTTGAATTCCTGATAAGAGAAAAGATGGAAAACCCTTTCCAGTTTGCTTTCTTTAACATCAAGTATTTCTCCCTCTTGGTAAGGGGACAGTCTAAAACTTCTGTCCTTATAAGAGCCGTCCGTCAATATTTCATAGGCGTATTGCACCACGCTATTAGGATAAAGATATACGCCGACTTTTGCCCTGCCATTAGAATCATAATTAGGGTTTAATCTTTGTGAAGGCGAGAAACCAAAGACGATGCTTAGGTTCGTGCTCTCAACGGGAGTCTTCTTCTTAATGTATACAGGTGTATGAAAACCCATGTCCCTTACCAATTTGTCAGAGATATAACTGGCATCATCTACAACATACACATCTCCAAAGCCAAACATAGTTAGAACATCACGGCCCGTACCTAAACCATATTCAAAGTTAGCGTCCTTATCAACCAGAAAATCATCTCTGTTAAACGGCTCTAAATTTTTGGTTCGTTTTACAGAACTATTCGCCCAAACAATGTCTGTCCACTTATAAGAGCCGCCATCAGCAGGAGGCACTAATTCATTCAGGTTAACAGAGTGCTTTGTTGTCGCCTTATCCTTCAAATTAAAAGAGGCCACGACGTCACCGTTAAAAGTACTTTTCAAAAAGTACGTTCTTTCCGGGTACGTTGCGGCTATTGACCCCACAATAAAAGCGTGGCTTTCAATATCATGAGGGAGTTCTTTCCCTAAGCGACTGTACTCATCTGTAAATATTGATTGTACAGTCCCCCTTATAAGATTGCTGTATTGTTGAACAATAACCGAGTCTCCTCCGGATGTTATACGGGGACGCTCCGACCTTAAAATCTGACGGGACTGTTCCATAGCTTTACCTTGCATTTGACTTCTTTTCGGATCCATATGATTAACATAAACCCCGGTGGCTCTTGCAGGACTGCTTTGGTCAAATAAAGTATATTTTGCATAATCAACTTGGTCGCGTGCTACATACTTACTTGTTTCATCAAAGGTTACACGTACAACCGGCTCCCCACTTTTGTAATCCTTATATGAAGAAATGTTTTTCCCAACCAAATCCTGAGGACTTAGTTGCACTTGGGCCATACCGTTCTTCACATCCAAGAATGTAGAGCAAGTTATTCCGTCTTTCACAACAGTGCCCAAGGATTTGTTCACTGTTCTCCCCAAAGATTCATTTTCCGCGGTGTCCACAGTATCTACAAAACCAAGTGACAGACTTCTGATTGCGGAATCCGCTCCCATAACATTTTTAATGGGGCGCACAATCTTTACACCGCCCGATTGAATAATATCGGTAATAACGTTTTCGTTGTCGTTAAGTGTAACTAATGAAGATGCTTCGGAGTGAGTTTTCTTTTTTAACCTGTTTGGGTCGAATTTCAAATTAGAGATGCCTTCCAGAAAATTATCAGAACTCTCGACCTTCTTTTCAATACGAAGACGGTCCTGTGCTTCTTGCTCCTCTTTAACCTCGTCCCTGTCCCCAAGAGTAAAGTCATCGAAACCATCAAAATCTATTTGAATGTTATAAATCTCAAACAGATGCAGTCGGTTAACCAACATACCGTAGAGATTAAAGTCAAGTTGGATAAAATCAGTTGTAAAACTATGGCTCATTTTCACCACCACAGTTTGACCGCTTAGGTCTCTCAAATAAATATCAGACCCGCTGTTATCGAATATTTGTGACAAGGCATCTGTCAATAAGATGCCGGAGATATAAGTACGTCTGCCAATCTCAATATCTTTTGCCAAGGTGAAACCCTTGAAGTTGGCGGTTGTATAAAATTTTTTCCACGAGGAGTTGTTCCGGAAGGAAGGGGTTTCGGTCAGAAACTTCCTTATTTGGGCTTTCGCAAAGTCGATGTCTTTCGAGCTTGCATTGTCCTTATATAGAACCTTCACCAAGCTCTCCGCGTTCTTATCTTCCTCTTCCTCCGGGTCGCTCTCGTAAGCGGCTTCCATTTCCTTGCCGGTAAAGCTTTTGGTTAGTTTCGTAGTTGATACTCCCGAGACAGATTCCCAATCCTCAAGACTAAGATATGGGAAACAAATGTTGCTGAAGAGACCGAAGGAAAGACTGCCCTTATAAACAGAAGAATTGAATTTGACTTTATAAATCTCCTTCATAGATTCTATCGTTATAGGGACAACCACATCATGCGAATTTTTGTAGTCGGGTGTGAACTTAACCTTTGGATATTTTTTACCCCAACCTGCTTGATAGACCCACCCGGGTTTCTTCGTCATCTTTGTGTGATAGGTCTTCTCGACATCAGTTTGAAACCGGTCATCAAGAGTAAGGAGGTCGGCAATTATAAATTCACCGGTTACCTTGTCGTGTTTTTGGTAAATCATATAACCTAGTCTCCTTCTTAATCATGGTTGGCAGTATTATCCTTCCTGTATCTTTATACACCGCAAGCACTAAACAATCTTCATTCAAGTCCTTCTCAGGGTCCAAATTGCGGTCTATCAACACCTTTATTGGTTGTGTCATACGATAACCTCCCTGTTAAGCGAGTAATTGGTGATTTTGTACTCATATTTCTGATTCACTAACACTTTCTTCTGATTTACAACCTGGAATAAACCGGATCGTTGACGAAGAATTATACTGTGAAATTCTTTTTCATTGAGACTAAGGGTCAAGATTCCACCCAAGAAAGGCTCCTCTAAAATGTAACGAAAAACTCTTTCCTGACCGACTTTTGTATAACAAATCAGCTCTATCCAAGTTGAGAAAATTTTAATAGAAAAGTTCATACAGTTGTGCGGAACCATACGACTTTCCGGAATAGACTTCACAAGAAGGGTATGCAATACATCGACATTAATCATATCGTCCTTCTCACTTATTCCGTTTGGAAATCTTTTCGCTTTGCTTTCTTGTTTCTGTGTTTCTTTCTGCTCCAAAGAATCCCGGTTGCCGGGACCGGAGCTAAATATATTTTTCAGCCAACCCATGTTTATTCACCTTTCCTAATTTGGACATAATCGGCATTGCCGTTCCGTTACATTCATACTCCAATTGAAAAACCAGCCATTTCATAAGTTGAGTGGCTGGTTTTTCATTTTAGAATGTGTGGCTGATATTTCAGTTGACACCTGTCTTGCCATAGAATTAATATTTCACTTGACACCGAATGTTATTTCGATTATATTACACATATGGAACGGAACGTACTATCTTTACTTGCTCCGCATATCCACCGCGCGGGTGGTGCAAGGGGCGTTTCTTTCCATAATAGAGATGGTCATCTCGACTGCTACGTATTTGTGAATAACGAAAAAAGTAAAAAAGGTAAAGCAGGGTCATGCAAAAGGCTTCCCTTGTCGGTTAGAAATGACGGCAAGGAAGCCTTTATATTGTTTAAGCGTCACGAATTGGGGCGGGTTGCGCAGGAAAATTCGGAGAAACTCGCACAGTGAGCGGTTTTTATTCCGGCTGACCGGGGAAAATATATACGGCGTTATTCTCACCGTCCCACCGGACGGATGCGCCTAATTTTTCGGATACATAACGTACAGGCACGAAAGTAATCCCGTTTACAATTATTGGTGTACCCATATCATCGGGTAAGGGAACGTCAACAATTAAATTAATTGTTTCTTCTCGCCCGGCGATAATTACCGTTCGGGTAGCGTTGTCCCAGTCAACTTCCGCGCCAAAAGATTCCGCGATAATACGTAATGGAACCATTGTTCTCCCTTGGCTGATGAATGGGGCAACTTCCAATTGTTGAAAAGTTTCATTAAGGAGAAAACTATTGATTCCAATGACAAAATGTAGTTCTGGTGTGATTGGTATGACGGGAATTGGGGGAATAGGCGGTGGGGGCGGGAGTGATAGCACCGGTTCAATGCCACCAGGAAGCATTACGCCGTCCATGATTTTTATGGGGATATAACTATCTGTGTTTGTTCCATCTCCAAGTTGACCATTGCTATTACTGCCCCAAGTCCACAAACTGCCATCGGTTCGGAGTACCATTGAATGCCAGTCTCCGGCTGAAACAGATACTACATCTTCCATTATTTTCACAGGTTTGCGGCTTCTATTTGTTGTTCCATCCCCAATAACATTACCCCAAGCCCATAAGCTCCTATCTTCTTTAATTATCATTGTGATTAACCTTGAACTCCACGGCGATGGAGCCGTAGCCCCGTAGGTTGAAACAGCAATAACATCTTCCATTATTCTGACGGGAGCATTCTCTGTGCGTATTTCGTTGCCAATATCGTCAAAAACATCAACCCGCCATCCCCAAGCCCATAAACTTCCATCCATTTTGATTGCAACCGTATGCCAAGGTCCTGCGGAAACATAAACGACATCATCCATTATTTTTACCGGGCTGTGACGGTTTTCAGTTGTGCCATCTCCAAGTTGCCCTTTCCAATTTTCACCCCAAGCCCACAAGCTGTTGTCACTCTTGATTGCCATTGTAAATCCGCCATCCGATGAAACCGCGAGTACATCATCCATTATTTTTATGGGATTAAGTTGAGACGTGGTTGTACCATCACCAAGTTGCCCGTAACTATTATCCCCCCATGCCCACAGGCTACCATCGTTTTTTATTGCCATTACATGGTTGTAGCTGACTGAAACAGCAATTACGTTATCCATTATTTTCGTGGGGTAGTCGTATCCTGTCGCTTCCGTATCTTCGTTAATTTCACACCAATACCCATACCAACCCCAAACCCACAGGCTGCCATCGGTTTTGATTACCGCTGTATGACCGCCTTTTTCTGCTGAAACGGAAACAACATTATCTATTATTCTAACGGGGTTTAACTGGTATATATCTATTTCGTCTCCTAGCGTATAACTATTATTATAACCCCAAGCCCATAAACTTCTATCGGTTTGTATTGCAAGACTTGACGCGCTCCCTGCTGATATAGTTGATTCTTTTATATCTGTTTCTTCGGACGCATTCACTTCATTTAAAGTCACAATTATAGAAAACAGTATTATTAAAATTAGAAAGCTTAATAAAATACTACATTTCATGAAAATCACCCCTATCTCTGTCTGCTAAATATATCCTCTAAGACTATGGTTACAGCAGGGGAACAGTTAGGTATCGGACTTATATTTTGTGGTTGCCAACTCGGGTCTAATCGCCTGACTATCCCGCTTGGTGTTACTAAATAGCCCGGCTTTCTTCCTGCATTTGTATCATTTACAAACGCACCATCCCCGGTTCCGTCACTTTTAATGCCAGAAAAGTGCTCACGGACATTATCATAATAGGGCATCCCTGTTATCTGATGAGTATGAATCCAGCCAGCGGCTCTATGCGTCGCATCATGACGTGGTGCCCCTAATCTTTGAGTATTAATGATGGGTGTGCTATATAAAAACAAACCTGTTCTTGGGTTACGATAAATCCATGAAAGCCAGTAGTGATTTGCCGTTGTCCGCGGATGATAAGTTAATCCCCATGCAAGAATAGCGTTATTTAGACTTCTAAACTCAGTACCAGCCTCATGCCAAAAAGTGCCGGCGTGAATCCGCTGGCGTTCCCAATACGCTCCTGCTGCAAAATTAGCATTCCAATTAAATATACTGTTTAATGCATTAGCTCGAATCATACCGTTAGTAAGATTAAAGTTTTGCGAGATACCATTATGAGTGATGTTAATACCATTTCCAATATTTGTTACAAAAGCTCCTTGTGCACGTGCATATTCTGTTGCATTCACATTTACATTGCCACCACCAAAAAGTAAGCGGAGTGGCGGCAGTCCAAGACCTCCCCCACCTGCAAAAGATGGAACCCCTGCAAATAATCCGCTTGGGTCAACCCATCGTATGGGGTTGTTCATTGTGTATACAAAAAGATTGCTCGATTGTAGAATGGCCAGCGGGCTATCAGTCATGTTATGAATTCCCCAAAACGGGTCTGGCGAAAGGAATCTCCCCGTGCGTGGATTATAGTTCCTTGCGCGGAGGTAGTAAGTGCCTGAATGCGCTTCCCAATATTCTCCGGCAAAGCGAAAGGGGTTTGTGCTGTTTGCGTTTGAGCCGAGGTCCATACCAAAAGCAGTGTATCGGTAATTGTGTAGTATGTTTCTGCTATTGTCTGTGCGTTGTACTACGTCGCCCCGGGCGTTGTAAAGATACCATCCGTGGTGCTGGCTTCGGATTAATCGTCCGCCGGGAGTTCTGGTATATATGTTTGTTACTACGCCGGTGATGTTTAAAGTAAGCACATTATGCGAGCCGTCCCAAACATAGGCCATTGTGCCACTGCTCGTTGATGATCCCCTAAGGCGTAGTCCGTCTGCCCTGTATGTGATGCTTCGGCTTTCTCCGTTAGCTGTAACTGAATCTTGTTGATTGAATGCGTTGTAGGTTAGAATTTTGGTTTGGTTGCCTGCGGTTTGGGTTAGCTGGTTGCCGTTATGGTCGTAGGTGTAATTGGTTGTTCCGGGGGATGCTCCCGTGCGGGCTTCGGTTAGTAATCGGTTATTTAGGTCGTAGGTGTAGTTTACTGTATAGGTTTCCGCGCCTGTTACTATCATTCTTGCGCGGTTGCCGCGGTTGTCAAACTCGTATTGGCGGGTAATAGCTCCTGTCCCGCCGCCGGTGCTTTGTTCTCGGGTCAGTCTACGTGCTGTGTCGTATGTGTAGTTTATCGTTCGGGTTACTCCGCTCATTGTTTCTGTTATTTGGCTTACGTTTCCGTCTAAATGATAGGTGTAGTTAAAGCTTGAAATCGTGGTGTTGCCGTTTCGGTTTGCTACGTTTGTTGGTAAGCCGGATAAATTGCGGGTATAGGTGGTTATTACTCCGTTGCCTAGGGTTGTGCTTGACAATGCTCCGTTAGCGTCATAAGTATCTGTTGAGATCAATTCGTTGTTTGACCTTACGGTATGCAGCCGCTGGGCTGAATTGTATGTGTAGGCTTTATCTATAATTATATTGTTGCTTACTTCTATTCTTGAACTTGTGCGGTTATTTGCGGTGTTGTGTGTATATGTTTTTATTATTCTGCCGCCGCCTACTGTTCCGGCGCCTTCTTCTTGGCGCTCAAGTCTCCCTTGCGCGTCGTAGCTGTTTGTTATTGTGTGACTGCCGTTTGTAATTTC
>Ga0131853_10012369_pt1 | contig 15629 bp, 13 predicted proteins | sample TergutLab28metaG_FD_92764 | JGI IMG/M metagenome (GOLD analysis project Ga0131853, IMG submission 92764) | Labiotermes labralis P1 segment gut microbial communities from Petit-Saut dam, French Guiana - Lab288 P1 (version 2) (version 2) | ecosystem: Host-associated > Arthropoda: Insects >...
CCCGATGCACGACAGGATGCACGTGGTTGCGGCCTTCGAGCCACGGCGACAAGGCCGGGTCCTGTCCGGCCCGGCGCAGGTACACGACCATGTGCCGCGCGGTGGCGCTGGCAATCTGCGGCCCGCAGATGCGCGCCACCAGGTGCAGCGCGAGGTCGATGCCGGCGGTGATGCCGGCGCTCGTGAAGAACGGACCGTCCTCCACGAAGATGCGATTTTCATGCACGCGCGCGGAGGGTTCGAGCGCCGCGAGTTGCGCCACGCAGGCGTGATGCGTAGTGCATTCGCGACCGCGCAGCCAGCCCGCCGCAGCGGCGAACAGCGCGCCCGCACACACCGACATGACGATACGGTCCGCGACGTCGATGCGCCGCAGCCAGCCGACGATGGCCTGCGTCTGACCGTCTTCCCAGTTCGGGCCGTCACCGACGAGTCCCGACAGCACCACGATCGCATGCTCCGGCAACGGCTCGGGCAACGGCGCGAGGCGGCTTAAATAAAGCCCGGCCAGCCCGGTTTCCAGTTCGTGCGCCGCGGCGCAGTAATGCAGCTCGAACGCATCCGGCGCGAACAGGTTGGCCGACCGGAACACTTCGGCCGGCCCCACCACGTCGAGCAGCACCACATTGCCTGGGATGACGAAATAAACCGGCACCTTCCGGCGTGCGGTATTCAAGCGGCGAATACCTTTGCCGCCGATGTGACCGTCGCGAAGCGGTTGATCAGCACGAGTTCCGTGTGATCCTTGATTTCCTGCGGGCTATAGACGCGCCCCGACGGGCTTTGCATCGCGAAGGTCAGCGTGGCGTCCATCGGCAACTGGACCTTGAAGCCGTCGTCCGAGGCGTGGCGCGAAGTCGTTTCGCAGCACTGCTCGGTGCGGATGCCGCAGACGATCACTTCTTCGATGCCGTGAGCGCGCAGCCACGCGAGCAGCGTTTCGCCGTCGGCCGCGCGGGCGTACAGCGCCGAGTGCACCGTCTTGTGGAACACCTTGGTGGGCGAGAGCTTCAGTTCCGGCAGCGTTTTGACATAGCCCGATGCGAGCGAAAAGGCGTTCGACGCATCATCGGACTGGGCCACGTGAAATACCTGCAGCACCGGGATGCCGCGCTGCGCACAGACATCGATCAGATGCTGGGTGGCGGCGACGAACGGCGGGAGGTCGTCATCGGTCCAAAACGGACGTTGACGGAACGATTCCTGCATATCAATGGCGATCAATGCCTGTTTCATGGCGCTTTCCTGGTGACTTTGCGGACGGTGATGCTGCTGATGATACTGCATGAGCTGACAGCGCTATTCTGACCTGGGTCCCGGCGAAACATAAGAGCCGTTGCGGACCAGTACCGGACCGATACGGACATGACCGCGCCGCCTGCGCGGCATGGGTCATGAGCTGGAACCGTGATTGCGCGCCCATCATGACATATGCCAGGCTACGCGATCGGGTTGTCGCCGCGCGCAGGGTTGCAAGGCCGAAGCGGCGCTTTACAATTGGCTAGTCAACGCGCACCGCTGCGCGCGGGCGACGTCAATACAACAACGGAAGTCCCATGTCAGTCCAGTCAAAGAACGAACAGGTGCGGGAGCTGCGCGAAAACGGTTTTGTGGTCGTGCCGGGGCTCGTTTCGCAAGAGCGCTGCGAAGAGATCAAACGGATCGCCCAGACGCAACTGGAAGAGGCCGCCGCGCCGGTCGAGTTCGAAGCCGATCTGCGCTATCCCGGCGCACCGGAGTCGCGCCATGCCCCCGGCGGGCACACCGTGCGGCGCCTGCTCGACGCGTATTCGCGTCACCCGCGCTATCGCGAGTGGGCGACCTCGGCCGAAGTCGCGGGCTGGATGGAACTGTATTTCGGCGAGCAGCCCATGCTCTCGCGCGCGCATCACAACTGCATGATGACGAAGCACCCGGCCTACGGCAGCCTCACGGGCTGGCATCGCGACGTGCGCTACTGGTCGTTCGAGCGCGACGATCTCGTTTCGGTCTGGCTCGCGCTCGGACCCGAGACGATCGACAACGGCGGGCTATGGTTCGTGCCGGGCTCGCACAATGCGGCGTTCACGTCGGATCGCTTCGACGCCGCGAAATTTTTCCGCGCCGATCTGCCCGAGAATCAGGCGTGGATCGATCGCGCGACATCGCCGATGCTGCAGGCCGGCGACGTCGTGTTCTTCCACTGCAACACGCTGCATTCGGCGGGCCAGAACCAGAGCGATCAGGTGAAGTTCTCGCTCGTCTACACCTATCACGGCGCGAGCAACGTGCCGCTGCCGGGCACGCGTTCGGCATCGTTGCCGGAAGTGCCGCTGGTTTAAGCGATCAGCGTCGCCGCCCCGAAATCGCCAGCCCCGTGATCCCGGCGATCGTCGCCGCTACGCCGCCGACGATCAACGCGATCGTGCGGTTGGTCGGCGCGCCGGTGAAGAGCCGCGACACGTCGTTCGAGACCGAATGCAGCGACTGCCCGCCGAAATACAGCAGCGCGATACCGCAGGCGATCAGCGCGAGCGAAACGACTTTAGCCATGAACGACCTCGTAAATGGGATGACCGCCGCAGTGTAGGCGACGCTCGCGCCGGCGTCCATGGCGCGGCAGTCGGCGAAATCCTGAATGGCCACGACTGGCCGGCGCATGCAGGACGCCGCCGGATTGGCTACCATGTGAGGCTTCACGGGGCGTCGGCATGACGCCCGGGTTCCCTTTCCAATCGAGGATTTCATGGCCTACGAAGCTGCTGCCGAACGCTATTCGGAGATGCAATACCGCTTTTGCGGCAAGTCCGGCCTCAAGCTGCCCGCGCTGTCACTCGGCCTGTGGCACAACTTCGGCGACTCCACGCCGATCTCGACCCAGCGCGACATGCTGCGCACGGCCTTCGATCTCGGCATCACGCATTTCGACCTCGCCAACAACTACGGCCCGCCGTATGGCAGCGCCGAAACCAATTTCGGCCGCCTTTTCAAGGACGATTTCCGCCCGTATCGCGACGAACTGCTGATCTCGTCGAAGGCAGGTTGGGACATGTGGCCCGGTCCGTATGGCCAGGGCGGCGGCTCGCGCAAGTACGTGCTCGCGAGTCTCGATCAGAGCTTGAAGCGCATGGGGCTCGATTACGTCGATATTTTCTATTCGCATCGCTTCGACGTGGAGACGCCGCTCGAAGAGACCGCGGGTGCGCTCGCGAGCGCGGTGCAGCAGGGTAAGGCGCTCTATGTCGGCATCTCGTCGTATTCGAGCGCGAAGACGCGCGAAATGGCCAGGCTGCTCGCCGAATACAAGGTACCGCTCCTGATCCATCAGCCGTCGTACAACATGCTCAATCGCTGGATCGAGCGCGATCTGCTCGGTACGCTCGACGAACTCGGCACGGGCAGCATCGCGTTCACGCCGCTCGCGCAGGGGCTGCTCACGAACAAGTATCTGAATGGCGTGCCGCAGGACGCGCGCGTGAACCGGCCGGGCGGCGGCTCGCTGAAGAACGAGCATCTGAGCGCCGCGAATCTCGACCACGTGCGCAAGCTGGGCGAGATCGCCCAGCGGCGCGGCCAGAGTCTCGCGCAGATGGCAATCGCGTGGACGCTGCGCGGCGGGCGCGTGACCTCGGCGCTGATCGGCGCGAGCCGCGCGGAGCAGATTCGCGAGAATGTCGCCGCGTTGAAGAACCTCGAGTTCTCAGCGGAAGAACTCGCGGAGATCGACCGCCATGCCACCGAAGGCGGCGTCAACCTGTGGGAAAAGCCGTCGACGGATCAGCACATCTAGGGCGGATGCCTCCGTGCTGAAAGGGGCTCGCGCGTGCGGCGAGCCCTGTTTCGGCATCGTTGTCGCTACATCAGCACCGGCAGCGTTTCGACCAGCGCCACGGCCACCAGAGCGCCGAGTACCGCACCGATGACACGCAACGTGTTGTGCCGGAATTCGGTTGAGCAGGGCAGCGCGCCCAGAAACAGCGCGCCGGCAAGGGCCATCGGGATGATCATGATGAAGTCGCTGATCGTGAAGTAGCCGTGCATGCTCATCTCCTTATCGTGGGAGTGCGAGGCAGCGGCACGAACACGCCGTTGTTGTCGTTGTGATGGCGCGGGCGGTGCGAGCCGGCTTCGATAATAAGCTAGCCCGGCAGGCGCGGCGGCGGGGGTGCGCAGTCACGGCGACATGCCCGCGCCGCGAGGCACCCACAGATGCGCTTACGCATCAATCGTGCCCAGGTCCGCTGCAAGGCAATCGCGCTCTTCAGGCGTTTTGCGCGCGCTCGTACGCATAGAGCTTGCGCGCCAGCACGAGCCCGACGATCAGCAGCGCGATGACGAGACCCGCCACACCGGGCCAGCCGCCGATCGTCCAGAAGTGCCCCCCGACCGATCCCATGATGCTCGACCCGAGGTAATAGGAGAGCAGATAGAGCGCCGCGGCCTGCCCCTTGGCTTCGCGCGCGAGGCGGCCGACCCACGCGCTCGCCACCGAGTGCCCCGCGAAAAAGCCGATCGTCAGACACGCGATGCCGGTGGCGATCATCGTGAGCGACGGCAGCAGCGTGAGCGCGACGCCCACGAGCATGATCGCGACCCCGCCGATCAGCACGGGCGCGCGGCCGAACGTGTCGGCCATGCGGCCCGACCACGGCGAAGCGACGACACCGGTCAGATAGACGATGAAGATCGCGCCGATCGTCGCCTGGCTCAGGTTGTACGGCGGCGCGAGCAGGCGGTAGCCGATGTAGTTGTAGAGCGTGACGAAGCCGCCCATCAGCACGAAGCCGATCGCGAACAGCGCGGGCAGGCCGGGTCGCGCGAACTGTTTGAGCAATACCGCGCTGCGATGGGCGAAGCCGAGCCCCTTCCTCGGCACGAAATGGCGCGAGGGCGGCAGGAGCGAGCGAAACGCGAGCATCGCGGCGATGCCGAGCGCGCCGATCACGGCCATCGCCACGCGCCAGCCGAACAGGTCGGTGACGACGCCGGTAATGACGCGCCCCGCCATCCCGCCGATGGCCGTGCCGCCGACATAGAGGCCCATCGCGAGCCCGAGGCCTTCGGGGTGCATCTCTTCGGCGAGCCAGGCCATGGCGACGGCGGGCACGCCGCCGAGCGCGATGCCCTGCAGCGTGCGCAGCACGAGCAGCTGATGCCAGTGCGGGACGGCTGCGGCGGCGAGCGTGAGGACGGCCGACGCCGACAGCGACGCGGTCATCATGGTGCGGCGGCTCAGGCCTTCGGAGACGAAGCCGGCGACGAAAATCGCGCAGGCGAGCGCGGCGGTGGTGAGCGACAGCGAGAGGCTGCTCTGCGCGGGGCTCACGCCGAACGCCTCGGAGAACGCGGGCAGGAGCGGCTGGACGCAGTAGAGCAGCGAAAACGTCGCGTAGCCCGCGAACAACAGGGCGAGACACGCGCGCCAGTAGGCGCGTGTGCCGCGTTCGAGATACGGCACGGCAGACGGCGCGGGGGCCCCGGAAGTGCGATCGGCGCCCGGTGAAACAGTCACGACAGGTTCTCCTTGCGGATTACAAATCCGCAACGATACGCCTGTTGCGTGAATCAGGGCGCCGGTTTTGCAGGTGCGCTGGCGGCTTGCGGCGCAGTCGCCGCCGTGGTTGCGGCTGCGGTTGCGTCATGCGGGGGATGCACGAGCTGATCCGCGCTCGGCAGCGCCGCCGTGGTCCAGCCGCCGCCCAGAGCCTTCACGAGCGCGATGCTCGCGGCCATGCGGCGGCGCGCGATTTCAACGGCCTGGCGTTCGTTCGTGAGCGCGGTGGTCTGCGCGACGACCACGTCGAGATAGGTGATCGCGCCGGCGCGGTAGCGATTGTTGATGATCGTGAGCGTGCGTTGTGCCGCCTTCACCGCGCGGTCCTGCGCCACCGCTTCCTGTTCGAGTACGCGCAGCGTCGCGAGGTTGTCCTCGACGTCGCCGAACGCGGAAAGCACCGTTTGCCGGTACTGCGCGACGCTCTCGTCGTACTGCGCGCGGGCCTGCTCGCGCGCGGCCTTGCGTGCGCCGAAGTCGAGCAGCGTGCCCGCGAGTTGCGGCCCGAGCGACCAGAAGCGCGCGGGCGCGACGAGCCACTGGCTGTAGTTGGTCGCTTCGAGACCGCCCGAGATGGCGAGGATCAGATTCGGGAAGAAGGCCGCCGTCGCTACGCCCACTTGCGCGTTCGCGGCGGCCACCTGGCGCTCGGCCGAGGCGATGTCGGGGCGGCGCTCCAGCAGCGTCGAAGGCACGCCCGGCGGGGTGACGATGGGCTGCGCCGTGAGCGGCGCGCCCGGCAGTACCGGCAGCGTGAACGTCGAAGGCGATTTGCCGACGAGGATCGCTATCGCGTGTTCGAACTGCGCGCGCTGCACGCCGAGGTCGATTGCCTGCGCCTGCGTCGTGTCGAGCTGCGTCTGTGCCTGGCCCACGTCCGCGTCGGTGTCGATGCCGCCGACGTTGAGGTGCTTCGTGAGCGTGAGCGATTCCTCATAGCTCTTGATCGTGTCTTCGAGCAGTTGACGCTCGCGGTCGATGCCGCGCAGCTCGAAGTAGTCGGTCGCGAGTTCGGCCTGCATCGACAGCAGGACCGCCTGCGCGTCCGCCGCGCTCGCCTGGGCGCTCGCCTGCGCGTTTTCGACCGTGCGCGCGACGCGCCCCCACACGTCCGGTTCCCACGAAGCATCGACGCCCACGAGGTAGTCGTTGATCGAGAGACCGGCCGTCGATTTGTACTCGAGGTTCTGCGACGTGCGCGTGCGGTTGTAGTCGCCGCCCGCCGTCACGAGCGGGAAGAAGCTCGAGCGTTGCTGGGCGACGTTCGCGCGCGCCGCGCGAAAGCGCGCCTGCGCGGCCGCGACGTTCTGGTTCGCCTGCGCGACCTGCTCTTCGAGCGCGTTCAACTGGGCGTCGCCGTAGACCTCCCACCAGGCGCCGCGCGACGCGGTGTCGGCCGGTTGCGCGACGGTCCAGCCGGTGCCTGCGAGTTCCTTATAGTTCGCGGCGATCGGCATCGTCGGCCGCACATAATCGGGGCCGACGGTGCAGCCCGCGAGCGCGGCGCTCGCGGCCACGAAGAGTGCAATGCGCTTGCGCATCATGAACCTGCACCGCCGCCAGGCTGCGCGGGCGCGCGCGGCGCGACGATGCGCACCGGCGTGCCGTCGACGATCGAGTCCTGCGGATTGACGATCACGCGCTCGTCGCCCTGCAGGCCCGCCGCGATCGCGACGCGCGTGCCGAAGTCGACGCCGAGCGTCACTGTCACGAGCTTCACGCGGTTGTTCGGATCGACGGTCGCGACCTTCACGCCGTTCGGGCGGAACAGGAACGCGTTGCCGGGCAGCGTGATCGGCTGCGCCGATGCGCCGAGCGCGAAGTGCACCTGCGCGTAGGCGCCAGGCAGCAGCGCGCCCGTGCGGTTGTCCACGTCCATTTCGACGAGCATCGTGCGCTGGACCGGATCGACCGCGTCCGCCGTGCGCGCGACGACGCCCGGATAGCGCTTGCCCTGCGTTTCGTCGAGCGTGAGATACGCGCTCTGATGCACGTGGATCTGCTGGGCATAGGACTGCGGCACGTTCACGTAGACGCGCAGACGGTCGGACTGCTGCAGATGGAACAGCTCCTTCTGCGTACCGCCCGAAGCGCCCGCGTCGATCAGCGCGCCGACGTCGACGTTGCGCGCGGTCACGATGCCGTCGAACGGCGCGGTCACCTTCTCGTACGACTGCAGTTGCGTGAGGCGCGACACGTTGTAGCGCGCCGCGTCGAGCGTGCCCTGCTTCGCGAGCATGTCGGCGACTTTTTCGTCGGCGTCCTGCTTCGCGACCGAGCGCGTTTTCAGCATCTCGGTCCAGCGCGCGGCGGTGGTCTTCGCGAGCGCGTAGTTGGCCTGCGCATTCGCGAGATCCGCGCGCGCGGCGCGCAACTGGTCGTCGACTTCGGGCGCGTCGATGGTGGCGAGCAACTGGCCGGCCTTCACGTGCGTGCCGATGTCGGCGTACCACTTGCTCAGATAGCCGCTCGTGCGTGCATAGATCGGCGTGTCGAGGTACGCCTGCACGCTGCCCGGCAAGACGAGGTCGAGCGCGCGCTGCGAGCGCTGCGGCGTCACCACCTGCACCGAGAGCGTGCTTTCCTGTTGCGCTTCGCGCTTGAGCGCGGCCATCGCGTTGTGGCGCGACCAGATGCCCTGCGCGGCCAGCGCGAGCACCACGATCACGGCGAGAACGATCGGCCAGCGGCGCGTTGTGTGCGCCGGCGGCTTGTTGCCGGGCGGCGGAGCGTCAGCGTGCGGCTGCTGCGACATGGCGTCCCCGCGTAAAGAGAGTGAAGAAAGTCGTCATGATTTCGGCATTACGTTTTCGATAGCGCGCCGGCGGCGTTCACCGAGCTTGCGATAGATGAGCGAGAACACCACGGGCACGAAGATCAGCGTCGCGAGCGTGCCCACCGCGAGGCCGCCGATCACCGCGCGCCCAAGCGGCGCATTCTGTTCGCCGCCCTCGCCCAGGCCGATCGCCATCGGCACCATGCCGATCACCATCGCGAGCGCGGTCATGAGCACCGGGCGAAAGCGTGTGAAGCCCGCTTCGATGGCGGCGCGCGCGGCGTCGCCGTGCAGATTCAACTGCTCGCGCGCGAAGCTGACCACGAGGATCGAGTTCGCGGTCGCGATGCCGATACACATGATCGCACCGGTGAGCGCCGGAATCGAGATCGTGGTGTGCGTGAGGAACAGCATCCAGACGATGCCCGCGAGCGCGCCCGGCAGCGCCGTGATGATGATGAACGGATCGAGCCACGACTGGAAGTTCACGACGATCAGCAGATACACGAGCACGATCGCGAACACGAGCCCGTAGAGCAGTCCGGAGAACGAAGCATTCATCGTCTGTACCTGGCCGCGTACGACGATGCTCGAGCCGTGCGGCAGGCCGGACTTGGCCTGGGCGATGATCTTGTTGATGTCGTCGGACACCGCGCCGAGGTCGCGGCCGTCGGCCGAGCCGTAGATGTCGATCGTGGTCTGCGCGTTGTAGTGCGTGACGACCGCGCTGCCCGACGTGCGCTTGATGCTCGCGAGCGACCCGAGGATGTTGCTCTGCCCGTTCGCGGTGAGCAGCGGGATGTTCGCGAGCGACTGCAGCGAATCCATCGTGTACTGCGGCGCTTCGGTGATGACGTTGTAGCTCACGCCGTTGCGCGGATTGAGCCAGAACGTCGGCGTGGTCTGCTGGCTGCCCGAGAGCGTGATGAGCAGGTCGCTCGCGATGTCCTTCTGCGTGAAGCCGGCCTGCAGCGCACGCGTGCGATCGACGTCGATGAAAAAGCGCGGCAGGTCGGCCGGCTGCTGGATATGGGCATCGACGAAGCCGGGCACGCTGCGCAATTGCTCGAGCAGTTTGGCGGCGAACGCGCGATTGCCGTTCTCGTCGCGGCCGACGATCTGCACGTCGATCGGCGCGGGCATGCCGAAGTTCAGCGTCTGGCTCACGATGTCCGCGGGCAGGAACGAGAACTGGACGCCGGGGAATTCGCGGTTGAGCGTGCGGCGCAGCAGATGCACGTAATGCTGGGTCGGCTTGTGGTCCGGGTTCAGCGAGATCAGCACGTCGGCGTCGGAGGTGCCGATCGTGCCGGTGTTGCTGTACGAGAGGTTGATACCCGACACCGGCAGGCCGATGTTGTCGATGATCGAGTGCAGTTCGTTCGCCGGGATCAGCGTGCGGATGCGCTTGTCGATGCGATCTGTGATGACGGCCGTTTCCTCGACGCGCGTGCCGGTTTTCGCGCGCAGATGCAGCGCGATCGTACCCGCGTCGACTTGCGGGAAGAAGTCGCGGCCGAGGAACGGCATCAGCAGCAGCGAGGCGCCGCAGCAGACGAGAAACGCCACCACGAACGTCACCGGATGCGCCACGCGTGCGCTCAGGAAGTCGCGGTAGGTCACGCGCAGCCACTCGAAACCGCGCTCGAACGCGAAGTGAATGCGCATGAACGGATTGCGCGTGGTGGCGCGCATGTGATGCAGGTCCGCGGGCTTGTGGTGATGGCGCATCAGGTACTTCGCGAGCGTCGGCACGAGCGTGCGCGAGAAGAAGTACGACGCGAGCATCGCGAAGACCACGGCTTCGGCGAGCGGAATGAACAGATAGTGCGCGACGCCCGAGAGCAGGAACATCGGCACGAACACGATACAGATCGACAGCGTCGAGACGAGCGTCGGGATGGCGATCTGCTGCGCGCCGTCCAGAATCGCCTGTTCGAGCGTCTTGCCCTGCTCGAGCTGCTGGCTGATGTTTTCGATCGCGACGGTGGCGTCGTCCACGAGAATACCGACCGCGAGCGCGAGCCCGCCGAGCGTCATGATGTTGATCGTCTGCCCGAGCGCCGAGAGCGCGATGACCGAGGTGAGCATCGACAGCGGAATCGACACGGCGATGATCAGCGTCGCGCGCCAGTTGCCGAGGAACAGCAGGATCATGAGCGCGGTGAGCGCGGCCGCGATGAGCGCCTCGCGCAGCACGCCCTGCACGGAGGCACGCACGAACAGCGACTGGTCGGCGACGGGGTCGATCTTCATCGACGGCGGCACGAGATTGCGCAGCGTCGGCATCATGTTCTTGATGTCGTCGACGATGTCGAGCGTGGAGGTGTTGCCGCTCTTGTCGATCGTGAGCAGCGACGCACGCTGCCCGTTCACGCGCACGATATTGGTCTGCGGCTGGAAACCGTCGCGCACGTGCGCGACGTCACGAATATAAATCGTGCCGCTCGGTGTGGTTTTCACCGGTATGTCATTCAGACCTGCTATCGAATCGGGGCTGGCGTTCAGCAGCACCGAATATTCGGTGGAGCCGATCTTCGCGGTGCCCGTCGGCAGGATCAGGTTCTGTGCGCTGATCGCATTGACGACGTCCATCGGCGACAGGTTGTGTTCCTGCAGCTTGCGCTGGTCGATGTCGACCATGATTTCGCGCATCTTGCCGCCGTAGGGCAGCGGTGCCGAGGCGCCGGGCACGGTTGCCAGCTGCGTCTTCAGGAAGGTGTTGCCGTAGTCGAACAGTTCCTGCTCGGTGAGCGTCGGCGAGGACAGCGCGAGACGCAGGATCGGCACTGTCGAGGCGTTGTAGCGCAGGATGAACGGCGGCGTGATGCCCGGCGGCAGCGAGCGCACCTGCGACTGTGACAGTGCCGTGACCTGGGCGAGCGCTTCCTGAATGTTCGCGTGCGGCTGGAAGAAGATCTTGACGACCGTGATGCCGTTGAGCGACGTCGATTCCGTGTGCTCGATGTCGTTGACGCCCACCGAGAGCCCGCGCTCGTAATTGAGCGCGATGCGTTTGCTCATCTCGTCGGCGGGCAGGCCCGTGTACGTCCAGATGACCGACAGCACCGGAATGTCGATGTTCGGGAAAATGTCCGTCGGCGTGCGCAGAATCGTCAGCGGACCGACGATCAGAATCAGCAAGGCGAGTACGACAAACGTGTACGGGCGCCTGAGCGCCAGTCGGACAATCCACATGGAACGGCGGGTTCCTTCGCAGTGAGGGGTGTCGCGCGCCCGGCAGGTCGGGCTGCGGGCGGCGAAAAATTTCGGTCTGGATTCCTGTGCCGGGCTGCGCGCGGCATTCGGGCAGCATAGCGTCAGGACTATAGCGCCAGTTGTGGCTCTGAACGCGCTTTCTCCGCGTATACACTTGGACGTGGACCGGCGCCCGGGTTTACCGTCGATTACAGTCAGCTTTTCGTAAGCATGCCTTTGGAGTCGCGGCGCAGGCGTATTTCGTTGTTCGGGGTCGGGTTCTCCCCCCTAATTTTTCACTTTGCATACAAGCACAAACAGGCAACAATGGGGAGCAACGGGCTGCAGCGGCGCGCACGGCGCGCGAGGGCGGCGGCCCCGCAAGGGAAGCAGGGGAGATGGATGCGCGTACAACCGTTGGTGCGCGCAGCTTTGATTCACCATATTGACCGGCGTATCAGGCGTGCAAGCCGGCGTTGGAAACGGGGAAATATCATGCAAATCGGCTCTATCGTTCGCACCGTGCATATCGCCGTGCCGCAAGGCGCACGCGGCATCGTGATGCGTATTCTCGGCAATATGGCCATGGTGACCTGGTATGACGGCGAACCTGGCGCGTCCAAACAGCTCAATACCGAGCCTTTTTTTCTGGAAGACCTGATCGATACCGGCGAGCACGTGCTGCCGGCCGGTTCGCTCGTCCATTGATCGAGGCGCGTAGTCAGACGGGCGGCATGTGACTCGCCGGCCGGGCCCGCACAAGGCACAATTGCGGGTATGACTGACGACTTCTCCTCCTTGCCGCACGAATCCTCGTCCGAGGCCGTGCCGGCGCCTCATGCGCCTTATGCGCGTCTCACGCCCGAATGCGTGCTCGACGCGCTCGACAGCGTGCTGATGCCCGCCGGCGAGCGTACCGACGGCCGCATGCTCGCGCTCAACAGCTACGAAAACCGCGTCTATCAGGTTGGCGTCGAGGACGGTAAGCCGCTCGTCGCGAAGTTCTATCGCCCGCAGCGCTGGACCGACGAAGCCATTCTCGAAGAACACGCATTCGTCACCGAACTCGCCGCGCGCGAAATTCCGGTCGTGCCCGCGATGGCGCTTGGCGGGCGCACGTTGCATAGCTGGGAAGGATTCCGTTTCGCCGTGTTCGAGCGGCGCGGCGGGCGTGCGCCCGATCTCGACCGCAGCGATACGCTCGAGTGGATCGGCCGCTTCATCGGCCGGATTCACGCGGTGGGCGAGATGGAGCCGTACCGTGCGCGTCCGACGCTCGACATTGAGACGTTCGGCCGCGAGCCGCGTGCGTATCTGCTGGAGCACGGCTTCGTGCCGCCGATGTGCGCGGTGCGTGGGAGGCCGCGGTCAATCTCGCGCTCGAGGGCGTCGAGGCGGCGTTCGAACGCGCGGGCGACGTGCGCCAGCGGCGTTTGCATGGCGACTGCCATCCGAGCAACCTGCTGTGGACCGATGCGGGTCCGCACTTCGTCGATTTCGACGACAGCCGCATGGGTCCCGCGATCCAGGATCTGTGGCTGCTGCTGCCCGGCGATCGCGAAGGCGCCTCGCGTGCGCTTGCCGATCTGCTTGCCGGTTATGAGGACTTCTGCGAGTTCGAGCCGCGCGAGCTGCATCTGATCGAAGCGCTGCGCACGCTGCGCCTCATCCATTACAGCGCCTGGCTCGCGCGCCGCTGGCACGATCCCGCGTTTCCGGCTGCATTCCCGTGGTTCAACACGCAGCGCTACTGGGAAGAGCGCATTCTCGAATTGCGCGAGCAAATCGGCGCCATGCAGGAAGGACCGCTCTGGCCGGTCTGACTCGCCGGCTGTCGACAGCATCCCTCCTGAGCCATGCTGATTCTGCGTGATGCGCTTCGCGCGCACGCGTCAGATCAGTAATGGTCCTTATGCTTTTCGATCTCATATTGCAAAGCTCGTTCTGGACAACTATGGTTGCGCCATTCGGGTATGCCAAATGTTTCACACAATAAGGTGACGCCCGCTGGCGCACCTGATTATTCATTGCCCGGGAGATAAGGAGAACACAATGAGCAGCGTTGCCGATCCCAAGGACGGTGTTGGAACCGCGCCGTTTTTTTCGAAGGAAGCGACTATCGCGCCGCCCGGATTTTCGCGGTGGATGGTTCCGCCTGCCGCGCTGGCCGTGCATCTTTGCATCGGCCAGGCCTACGCCTTTTCGGTGTTTAACGCGCCGCTCACGAAAGTGATCGGTATTACGCAGTCGGCACCGGGCGACTGGGCGCTGACCTCGTTGGGCTGGATCTTCTCGCTCGCGATCGTGTTTCTCGGCTTGTCGGCGGCGTTCGGCGGCAAGTGGCTCGAACGCGTCGGCCCGCGCCGCACGATGTTTACGGCGGCCTGCTGTTTCGGCGGCGGCTTCCTGGTGTCGGCGCTCGGCGTGTGGATGCATCAGATCTGGCTGCTGTATCTCGGCTATGGCGTCATCGGCGGCATCGGGCTCGGGCTCGGCTATGTCTCGCCCGTGTCGACGCTGATCCGCTGGTTCCCCGATCACCGCGGCATGGCGACGGGCCTCGCGATCATGGGCTTCGGCGGCGGCGCGATGATTGCCGCGCCTTTGTCAGTCATGCTGATGAAACACTTCGCGAGTGCGACGAGCGTCGGTGTCGCGCCGACTTTCGTCGTGCTGGGCGTGGCGTATTTCATCTCGATGTCGATCGGCGCACTGGCCATCCGCGTGCCCGCGCCGGACTGGAAACCGGCCGGCTGGACTCCGCCCACGACGGCAGGCAAGCTCGTTTCGCGCAATAACGTGCACATCGATCAGGCGCTCAAGACACCGCAGTTCTATCTGATCTGGCTCGTGCTGTTCCTGAATGTGACGGCCGGCATCGGCATTCTGGGGCAGGCTTCGGTGATGATCCAGGAGAGCTTCAAGAACACCGTGAGCGTAGGCGCCGCGGCGGGCTTCGTCGGCCTCTTGTCGCTGTTCAACATGGGCGGGCGTTTCGTGTGGGCGTCGGCGTCGGACTGGGTGGGCCGCAAGAATACCTACTACATTTTCTTCGTGCTCGGCGCGGCGCTGTATTACTTCGTGCCGCAATTCGCGCAGAGCGGCAACATCGTGTATTTCGTGCTGGCGTACTGCGTGATTCTCTCGATGTACGGCGGCGGCTTCTCGACCGTGCCGGCCTATCTCGCCGATATGTTCGGCACGACCTACGTCGGCGGTATCCACGGGCGTCTGTTGACCGCCTGGTCGGCTGCCGGCGTGGCGGGGCCGGTGCTCGTGAACTACGTGCGTGCGTATGAAGTGGCGAACGGCGTCGCGAAGGCGGATGCCTACACGATGACCGTGCACATCATGGCTGCGCTGCTGGTCGTGGGCTTCTTCTGCAATCTGCTCGTCAAGCGGGTGCACGAGAAGCATCACATGAGCGAGACGCAACTCGTCGCCGGTAACTGAGCCAGGGGAGATCAACGATGAATACGAATGTCGGGACGAAGTCCTCGAACAAGCTGCTGATGGCGATCTTCTGGCTGTACGTGCTCGTGCCGCTCGCCTGGGGCGTGACCAATACGCTGCGTCAGGCGATGAAGCTGTTCCAGTAAGCCCGTCGAATGCCGGGCGTGCCGCGTGGCGCGCCCGGTCGATGCGCCTTTGCGCTCATACGTGGCAACTTGAGCCGCTGCCCGCCGCGATCTCGCGTGCCGCCTTCGCGCCTTCCACCTGAAGCAGCGTGGGCAGCGAGACGCCGTTCTTCGCAGCCGTCACTTCGGCAAGAATCGATATCGCGATCTCGGGCGGCGTGCGGCTGCCGATATAGATGCCCACGGGACCGTGCAGTCGCGCGAGTTCCGCATCGCCGAGATCGAATTCTCTCAACCGCTCGCGTCGCGCCGCATTGTTGCGTCGCGAACCGAGCGCGCCGACATAGAACGCGCGTGTTTTTAGCGCTTCCATCAACGCAAGATCGTCGAGCTTCGGATCGTGCGTGAGCGCGATCACCGCGCAGCGCTCGTCGAGTTTCATGTCGAGTACCGTGTCGTCGGGCATCGTGCGCACGAGCGTCGTGCCCGGCACGTTCCAGGTGTCGGTGTATTCCTCGCGCGGGTCGCATACGGTCACCTGGTA
>Ga0131853_10012370_pt1 | contig 15629 bp, 12 predicted proteins | sample TergutLab28metaG_FD_92764 | JGI IMG/M metagenome (GOLD analysis project Ga0131853, IMG submission 92764) | Labiotermes labralis P1 segment gut microbial communities from Petit-Saut dam, French Guiana - Lab288 P1 (version 2) (version 2) | ecosystem: Host-associated > Arthropoda: Insects >...
TACCATGTTTAAAATATTCAGTACCTATATTTGTTGAATAAATATATAAAATGCAACTTTAGAGGTTAGCGCTGTGGTACGACCACTATAGTTGACATTAGGCGTCAAAAGGTTAATGTAGTAGCTTGATGTGTCTAGTAATCGCACAAAATACAAGACAAAACTTGAATGTTGTAAGGTCTATAAGAATATTGTAGTTGATCCAAATAATTACTTTATAGCTCTTACTAAAATGCATTCCTGCGGATACTTACAAGTGGAACACTTACGAGAATGTTATAGGATGCATTGTAACTACGATTAATTGCACACGCCCTTCGTTTCAGATTTAATTTAAGTTACCTGAAATTGTACTCCATAAATCAATCGGTAAAAATGAAACACTTTACAGAATGGCATGCGAGTGACAAGACACTTTTTTAAAATAATGTGGAATGCCAACTTGATGCAACAAGGTAATTTTATTGATATATTCTTAGCTCGACATTTTTCGGATATATACGCCCATCATCAGGAGCATTAGATGTTGAGTTGCAGCATATGGTTTTCTGCACCGAGTTTGTGGATGGCTGGTGGTCTTGAGAGCCGCTGCGTGGGTCGTGTGTACGGTGCGGATGGTGCCGTGCGACATTATTTCATGGGGAAGATGCACGGTCAAACAACTCTCAAGACACTTTGTTCTTTCTCCATTGTAATTTAACTGGATATTTTGTAATATCATATATTTATGCATCTTTTTCAAACCACTCCTTCCGTACTCATGTATAATGGCTTTAAATTAACATGGACCGAGTTCTCCTAAATGATTTCAATCATTGTGTGTTAAATAGGATCGTCCGTTTTCAGCTTAAGCTTCATAAATTCGTCACTTGAAGTGGCAAAACGTAAGATAACTCTACAACAATAGCTAACATTTTACTGAAAAAGTAAAACGCTCGTTTTAATGAGCATAAAAAAGACGTGTTCTTTAATAATTCAAAATTTTTACTAATGTAAGAAAATACGAGAACCTTAAATGTTCCTTGGCAATTGTAATGAGATTGAAATATATCATTCTGAATTTTACATGGTATATGTATAAACATATTTACAAATGAGGGAAGTTAATAATAATAATAATATTTATTAACTGCAATTGGGTTGTCACCCGGTGGCAGTACACATTTACACACAAGAACAACATAGAACAACACAATTAACCAATGACAACACAAAAAAAAAGAATAACGTCCGAACAACACAAATACATACTAATGTGGAAGATGCAAGAGTGTAAATATACTTATATTTATTTTTTATAATCTCGTAACTAACGAGAGAACGCTAAGATATGACATTACTTCTGCAATCATATTACTCATACATATTGTGAAGTTGGAGAGAAAACCACAAGATGCAACAGTTAGATGTTTGTTATCAATACTTTCGCAACATGTTTCGGGCATCATTATGCCCATCTTCAGGAGAACAAGACGTGTGTTACTGCACGTGGTGTGCTGCGCTGTAACAAGCGGGGAAAAGGTAGATATTAGCTGTAATGTCTTTTTTTGTGGGGTAGTGTGTGAAGATGGGCATAATGATGCCCGAAACATGTTGAGAAAGTATTGATAATAAACATCTAACTGTTGCATCTTGTTGGTTTTCTCTCTCACTTCACAATTTGTTCACGATGCACGGTCACAGAAACCTAAAGCTTACTCATACATAGTTTACTATGAACAAAATTCATTTTACATACTGCGATTTCAAACGAAAGTAGGGCTAGATGCAGAGTGAAATTCTTGCCAGACACCAGTTCAAATGTAGGTAGATGCACTTGAAATATGAATTTATTTTTATAAATGATTAAGGATGTGACGAGGCTAAATATGGATACTTTATTTGGCCATCAGTACGCCTGACGCAGACGGAAGTTATTGCTTTGCACAATCTTTCATGCAGGAAAACAAGGCTGTACAAGAAAATCTGGGTACATGCAAGTTTATACGTTTGTATTATTGATTACAAAGCACTGCCAGATATGTATAGTCTGAAAAAATATATGTATATTCTGCTGTACAGGTTCTTATTTCCACAGAAATTGCGCTGATATTATGTCACACTGTTCATAAGAAGAGATGGAGGTCATTTTATGTGACAACTCACAATTTTGGCTCTTAGTGTCTAAATATGCGTCATTGTCCCTTAATTATGTTTCGACCAGTTGTATATTCCGCAGCGTCTGAACTTATTCCAAATAAGTGTGAGAGTTTAGTTGTGCAATATGTCAATAATTGTAAATATTACGAATATCAAAATTCCATGAATATTTAAATAGAAGAAATACACCCGAGAAAATTAGTTTAATACTTTACTTCACAGCTTTTACTGCATATTCTTCAAGTTCATCACTGTAAATAAATTTTTAATTTCGCTGAAACTTTGATATTTCTACAAAGCTATTTCAGTTGAACAATTACAGACATGTTGTAGGCAGTTAATATGACTGTAGCTCAAAACAGATGGAAATTAGCACCCATAATGAGGCTATTAAAGGAAAGACGCAATTTCTTCGACAGATCCGAACGTTACCTGTAATCCTTGAATACAGATACATTGTTGCCATCGTCACTATAACTAAATTTTATGTTGATATAACCGGTAAAATATGAACAAGGCAGGCGTATTACTTATAACGTAACATTGAGGCGCGTTCGTTTAACCATAGTTGTAGTGTAAAATCAATATGTATTACATATTCTGAGTGTCCATTTTTAGAGTTAGGTATTTAACATGCAATGCGCATGCATCGTGTTGTTATCTACGGCCTTCCCGGCAGTACAAAATTTTTCCACATTATCTCATAAACTGCACGATTTTAGGAAAAAAGGTCTCTGAATATAAGTTTTGTATTTTAATTTTCTCTACAACTTTCGTCCGAACGATTTTTGATTCTAAGAAGAATTGAACTAAATATTAAACATTCCAAGGAATATGCGGCACTATTATGAAACACTTAAAGAAACCCCTTAGAGATACCCAAATGAAATTTTATAAAGTTGTATCTAGAACATCACTACTGTATGGCAGCGAAACATGGGTAACCACGAAGGGAGACATGACTCGCCTAGAAGCTGCAGAAATGCGCTTTCTAAGAAGTGTTACGGGTTACACAAGGCTGGATAAAATAAGAAGCGAAGTCATAAGAAAAGAACTAGAGATATCTGGAATACAAGACGTGAGACTCAAACACAAACAAAACTGGATCAACCACCTTGAAAGAATGGACAACACCAGACTCCCGAAACACGCCCTCAACTACAAACCTCGAGGAAGAAGAGATCGTGGACGTCCCAGGGAACGATGGCAATGCGTCGATGCCGGAACAGGTCAAACGACCTAATCCATGGAGGAAGATGACGATGGTGATGATGATGATGATGAATGCTTTTTGATTTTCATGAAATGTATCCTGTATTCTTGTCATGTTTTCGAAAAATACTCAGATATCAAATTTCATGAAAATCCGTCCAATGGGAGCCGAGTTGTTCCACGCGGACTGACGGACAGACAGATATGACGAAGCACATAGTCGCTTTTCACAATTCTGCAAACGCCCTTAAAACTACATTTAATCATGGATTATGAAAACTGAGAACAGTGTGAATATGTAAATTAGTATAAAAAAAAAAGAGAAATCGGCAGACTGAAAACCCGAAGCAAATTTCTGGTTGGGCTTTTCCGCTCGGTAACATAGCGGTTAGCCATGCGGTCTGCTTCCATTTCCGTGTGTCTTTTTATTCAACCTTTCCTGCCTTTTAACGTGTTCTTCTCTACTTCTGTCTCCCTGCATCCGGATTTTCTTTTCTTTCTCATACCTCTACTCCCCGACCTGTAAATCTGCTCTCAGTTTTGGAACTGGTAACATCCACTGTGAGCGCCGGAAGGTGAAGCTTGGGTGCTGGCCATTTCCGGATCGCAAGTATTTATAAAGAGAGTAGGGTTATCTAGACATGCAACATTGCGTGCAAGAGTGGAGCATAGCGGTGTTAAAGCTGGCGCGTCTGAGACACATGCAATGGTCAGTTTTTTTTTTTAGTAGTTTCAAGGTTGTGTCGCCCGAGATTCGTGCTAGAGTAAAATTTCATTTATGAGTCTACTTTAAAGTTCTACGCCTGCCACGGATCTTTTGTCTCTATTCATCTTTTGAAGTTGGCTCTGCATTAAGGCAAAGGAAAACAGAAAAATGAGAGGGAAAGCTAAGCTTGAACGTAATATGAGATACAAAAATGATAGAAATAATCGGAATTGGGAAATAACTATTAGAAAATTGTAGGTAAAGAACACAGCCAAAATGGGGAAAAAATTGTAGCACGGATCCCTCATATTCGCTGTTACTATTTATTATTATTATTATTATTATTATTATCATCATCATCATCATCATCTCCTTTATGCAGAGTATTTATATTATATTCCTGAGACAAACTATGTCCCTAGGGAATACAGTGTTGCAGCTATTCTGTTGTTGCTATTCATGGTGCTTATATCGTTAGGTTCAGTGTTGATTATATTGTATTTTTTACATTAGTACTTTCGGCAGTATGTGTGCAGTGCCCAATATGGCTATTTTCTATAGTTCCTTGACTTCATGTTTTCCTGGTATGTTGCTCACGTATTTTCTGAATGACTTTGAAATAGTCCCAGTCGCCTCTATTATTACTGGTATCACCTTCGTTTTTACATTCCACATGTGCTGTATTTCTATTGTAAGGTCTTTATATTTTAGAATCTTCTCGCCTCATTATTATTATTATTATTATTAGCATAATCAGAATAATCATTATGCTTTCTCATAGTGCTAATACGTGTATTCTCAAGGAAAATCAGTATATAAATGAAGATTTTGGACAGAAAACTACTTTATGATTACTGATTGTCATTACTTTATAAACGTGGCTACGTAACAAGTACAGTTAATCATTTTTGTTGGTGCGTATAGATGAATAATGGTTATGCAAAATATTTCAGTAATTGTAAGTTCCATTTGATATTACGAAATCTTTAATTAAAAGTCTGTTGTCTCACTCAAGCATATCCTTTAATCTCTCCGACTTCCAATATTTTCTTGAATCTTCGTCTTCTTCATCAGGACTTGTATTGATTTTAAGAATACGTACTTACAGTCTGTAGAAGAAAAAAATAAGAACATAGCTTCGGTGTTACTAAGATTATAAAGTAGTATTTTGATATACTTTATGGCATGCAAGTTTCCTGTGTTTTAACGTTGAGGACCTTAATGTCTAGGCTAGACATTTTTCCTAAGCTTAAATTTCTGTAACTTTGAAGTTGATTAACCTTTTGACGCCTAATGTCAACTATAGTGGTCGTACCGCACCGCTAACCTCCTAAGTTGCATTTTATATATTTATGCAACAAATATAGGTACTGAATATTTTAAACATGGTATACACTCTCCGTTTTTTTTTCTCTTCAAAATGCAGTTTGTTTCATAATTCTAACATATTTGGTTCCTGTATTATTCACATTCTATATACAGGGTGTACTAAAATTTAAAAAAAAATAATTCCGGCGCCAAAGGTTTATAAAAATTTTCAAAAATGGAGAACGGGAAATGTGTTTATGCCAGTATGTTATGACACATATCAACGCACATGCGCTGGAATTTATTTGTAGCTTTAAGACTAAAGAACTGTATTATGGAACTTTAGTGATTTCGTTCTGAAGGAACTGTCTTAGCGAAAACAAACAAATTTTCCAATCGGAGCTGCTAAGCTCTTCATTTTAAACAACGCGACGATATTGTCAACGACAAAACTCTCCATTCACATCTGGCGGTTTATGACTTATTACAAACTTTTGTTTTAAGCAACAGTTATTTCTTTTTAATCTCACGCGTCAGTCAATGATGTTATAAACTTGAGTGTTCTTGGTGATTTTGTTAGATACCAGCATTTATATGTGGACCGCGGTGACATAGTGGTTAAGGTGCTGTGCTACAAATCGGAAGGTCGTTGGTTCGATTCCAGATGGTGTCATTGGGATTTTTCATTGACATAATCCTTCCTATCTCACTATGGCCCTGGGGTCGACTCAGCGTCTAACAGAAATGGGTACCAGGAGTATTTCCTGGGGGTAAAAGCAGCCGGTGCGTAAGGCTGACAACCTTACCACCATCCTGTGGCGTTGTCATGAAATCTGGGAAAGCTAATTTCTTGGGCCTGTTCAGGTCTGTAATGGGACTGCTTTACCATTATTTATATTAATCGCGGTATGTACGCGTTAGTCTTGTAAAGGGAGCCTGTTATATGTCTATTTTGAAATTTAGACACAATATACTTGCTAGGTCAAAGCGGATGGCTCCATAATTTATCAAAGTCAATAATTTCTTATTACATTTACTTTGTCTTCGGAAAGTTTCGGTAAACCTCATAGGTGAATGTGATTATTAATTTAATTTATTCCGCCATGTCTCTCAGCCAAAGTTAATTCTTGATTTCAAACTTTCGCCGTGTTCTGAATGTTGTATGCTTTCTTCTGGGTAATTCCCCGGCATCTGAATTTTATATTCCGACGTTTCGGAACACTGTGTTCCATCTTCATAGGCAGGTAGGTATGAAGAATGAATTCTTCACATCTACCTGTCTATGAAGATGGAACAGATAGAACGTTCCGAAACGTCGGCATATAAAATTCAGACGCCTGGGAATTACCCAGAAGAAAGCATACAACAAAGTTAATTCTGTATTTAATTTGCCATATTATCGCCTCTTCCATAAGCAAGAAATCCACTCTTCAAGACACCTATGTGTACAAACAGTTGTCAGGTGCATGAGTACTCTTATTTTGAACCCGTGGTCTCTGTGATCTTAATCTGAAAATAGAGACTTGAGCCTTACGGATGTTTCATATCTGTCTTTACAGTGAAAATACGCCACTTTTACATCCCCCTCAACCCCATTTATTTGACCACATGAAATATCGAACCCCATTAATTTACAATGCTATTTTATCTGTTGTATAAACCAATACAATCAATTCAGAGAGACCAAAGTATTCGTTGCTACAAAAATGTATCTGAATATAACATATTTTCAACTTGTCTCTTCAATGGTGGGTTTGAAAACCATCCGGGAGATTTCGCTGTATTTAACTATAACATGGCTTACATGAGATGGTCATTCAATTAATTTCATTAATAACACATATAGCCACAATACAAATTTGTACTTGAATATCTCCTTTTATGTTTTATCAACTAGAGTTTAAAGAGATGAGTATCAGTGTTAATTATATTATAGAATCATAACAGCAGTTTATAACTGAATACCATATTCATAAGCAGGTCCTTTATATCTCCACTGACATTGCTTTTACAGCACACTTTCAAAATTGTCTCTACCTGTTCCAGTGTCCTAGCGTTGCCCATATTCTATTGTTGGCATTGCATTCATTTCGACACACGCCGTATTTACAGCAGCATCTACGGAAAATATGTGGAATTACTCGGAAAATATGTGGCACAAGGACACGTAGGTCCATGTCGCGTGAGACCCTACTTGAACATTATTCTGCAAATGTGAGGCAGAACGTGCGTAGGTCAGATGAACGGAGCAGAAATAAACAAGGACAGTTGATTGATCGGACGGCCGGATGGAGAGGCAGCTGTGTCATGTAATTAAGAAGCCGAAGCCTGTTCAGTATTGTGTTACGATGTACATTACGTTTCTTATTCGGGTGAACTGCTTGTAGATTTGCGGCCCTGACACAGGTTATTGTGAGAGTCTATCCAAATTAAACTCAGTCAAAAGTAATATAATATAATATAATATAAGAAGATGTGATATAATATAATATAATATCATATCATATAATTTAATATAATATAAAGAGATGTGATATAATAAAATATAATATAATATAATAAGATGTGATATGATGTGATATGATGTGATATATTATATTATATTACATTATAATTAATAGAAATAATAGTAAAATTACTATCAAAATGTAGTCCAAAATATGAAGGATTGGCCGTGATGTCATATTTTGGACTACAATATTGATAATAATTTTACTATTTGACTAATTAAATAAAATGACTAGAGACCATCTTGAGGACGAGAAATTTCCCACTTTTTTGAAACCAGGAAGTTCATCACCTTGTTCCCAAGAGCCCGCCATGTGTTTTTATCCTGAGCCCGCTTAATCTCTTTGACTTTTTCCCAGAATATTGCTTAAAGATACGTTTTAATATTATCCTACCATCTACGACAAGGTCTTCCAAGTATTCTCTGTTCTACATATTTCTCCACAGAACTCCTGCATCAGTTGCTCTCCTCCCCCGTACGTGCCACATGTCCCACCCATCACACCCCCTTTCATTTTATCACCCGAGTAATAATTGACAACGAGTAACAACTGTGAATCTCCTCATTGTGTAATTTTTTCCACTCTCCTGCTTTTTCCTCCCGTTTAGGTACAAAAGATTTCCTCAATGTTCTAGTCACCAACGCCCTCAGCCTATGCTCTTCTGTAAACGTAACTGACCAAGTTTGACGTCAATATAAAGCAACAAGGAAAAGTGTAGTTCCCATTATTTAAATATCTGTATATTACTGTTTTACGTTTAACATATTTAGAATACACTCAGTTAAGCTAGCGACTGAAACCAGGTCTTTCCGTAGGAGAGACCGGCGTTCGTTCCTTAGGCGACAGTTCTTCGGTTTTAAAATTTGTAAGTTTGTGACGGTCATAGTCCAAGTGCAACATCTTATAAGCTAGTCCCACGTGGTATGTAAATGGCATTTGCAGACCCTTACAGTAAAACTACGTGACCCGGGAGTATCTGACAATACGAAGTTAGCGCGGAATGCAAACATTAATTGAATCTTCTTTCAATCAGTGCTAAGTTTATACTTTAATAGGATTTTCCACGTTTACAAGAAATGGAGTATACTAATTTATACCACTGTTTTTATATTGATTTAAATTATAAGCGGCTATAAGAAGCAAATGGTACTTTTCCGATAAATTGGCTTCTTAGTGTGACGAAAAACATAGTAAATATATTCAACTTGACGAATAAAACGCACATCCAAGGTTGAGTCACATTGCTACTAACACTTCGCAGCACGGTGATTCAATTACCTAGGATTTCGAATTCATTAAAACTTTACGTTCAGCGAAACGCTTCGAGATTAGTATAAGCGTTGTATTTGGAACACTCAGCGGTCTAAACATTTCTGTACTTACGGCAGACGACTGAGTTAATTGAGATATTTTTACGAACAGCGTGGTTGGACATTACTTTTGTAAAACCATTCCGTAATTGGTGTACTTACCATTAGTAGACATAAGACTTTCGTTTGCAACAGAAATTTGTTGTGAAAAATGACATTTAGCTAGTAATTAGTCCCCTAGAATATGTGTATTTTTTTCAAATTTGGCAAGACTGGGAAAATAACATTGCTTTTATTGCTGTGATAATCATTTAGAGGTGAACGGTTTTAGGTTACAAGTGTTGATGTTTCGTGTTTAGTCAAAACGTGTTCTAACACTTCATTTTCATTTTAGCTTTAATCATCATGGGCATCTTCTTCTTATTACGGCTCTACAACTCTTAGTGCAGAGTTTTGGCCTTCTCAACCACATCCGTCCATCTTCTATCCTGGACAAGGGTCTTCTAATTTGGCACTTTTAACCTCTGTATATCTTTTTTAACATCATCCTCCCAACGTATCTTTGGTCTTCCCATTGGCCTCTTTGAAATGGGTTTCCAGGCGTGTATTGCTTTGACCATTCTTTTTTCTTGCATTCTTTCTTTATGACCATACCATCCTAACCTTTGCGCTCTGGCGAAGTTTATTATGTTTTTATGTTTGTTAGTTTATCCAATTCCTGATTAGTTTTTATTCGCCAGAAATAGTCATGAGTATGAATACCAGATACGTTGAACCTTAGTCTTGTGTGGGCAGGACGAAAGATGGTCTCATGAAGATGGCGCAATATTGCCAAAACCCGTATTGATTTGAAAAACTGATAAATATCACTCAACGTTGTGTTAAATTCAACATGAGGTAGTATTATACAACTGAACACGACGTTAAAATGCACAATTTCTACGCTTGGTTTTTACCGAAGCACTGTTACTAGTATTTTAAACTCTGTTGTAAATTTAGTAGGATTATTAAAATTTTCGAAATTTGAGACAGAGTAGGTAAGTTGCGTATTGTTTCCAGAGGCATCTCCTAGCATTCAGTTCATCATGCTAAAAGTTTTCTGTGCGCATTTGGTATTCACAGTATATGTAACTAAAACTCATTGTCACCATGCTTTTTGCTCAGTTTTAGGGCAGTTATTTTGAAACTTTGTGGCATGGTCTGTTTATTCTACGTTGTGTAACCTGTTGGACCTGTAATAAACAATTCACACATTCATTGTTGTAATATGAGAAAATCATTTTAGTGTGATTTAATTTATAAACTGTTTGAACAGAAATCAACCTTCCGTGGTGCATGTTGAAGCCACTGTAACCCCCTCCGTTTAATGTACCTGTGACGTAGAGAGACATTATGTATATAGAGTTTCGTGTTTGGTTGTATATCTTGTTTTGGTCGCTGACATTGTGGGAGGAAAGGAAGCTGAGGGTGTTTGAGAACATGGTGTTGAGAGTAATATTTGGACCTTGGAGGGACGAGGTGACGGGGGAATGGAGGAGACTGCATAACGAGGAGCTAAGTGATCTGTACACCTCACCCAATATTGTGCGGGTGATAAAATCGAGAAGAATGAGGTGGGCTGGGCATGTGGCGTGTATGGGTGAAGAGAGGGGGGTGTTTAGGGTCTTGGTGGGGAAACCGGTGGGAAAGAGACCACTGGGGAGACCTAGGCGTAGATGGGTGGATAATATTAGGATGGATCCCCAGGAGGTGGGATGTGGTTATATGGACTGGATTGGGCTGGCCCTGGATAGAGACGGGTGGCGTACGCTAGTGAGTGCGGAAATGAACCTTCGGGTTCTGTGAAATGCGGGGAATTTCTTGACTAGCTGCAAACAAGTTAGCTTCTCAAGAAGGACTCTGCACCATGGAGTAAGTAAATAAGTAAGTAAGTATATCTTGTTACTGAAATGATATCGTTCTTTTTGTTCCAAACATTTTGTTTTTTAAATGTTCACAATTTACTTTCTCTCACACTGTGGAACTACACCGTGCACTTATGGACGACGACAGGCATAAGAAATATTTCTTCCTTGTATTCTTGAGTGTTTCTCAAGGAATAGTGGAAGGCGGCAGTATGTGATTAAACAAAGAAGCAACAGTTATATCGTTACTGTTATTAGGATTATGTACGTTATTGTATCGTAATATTACTGTGGACATCGTAATCGATTACCAGTTGCTTTGGCCCGCTAGGGCTAAATTACCAAAATATCCCTGACGGCGCCACGGCACCCTTTGGCAGTTCCTGAAGGATGGGAGTTCCTGAGAGGGTGGGGATCTACTGCCTGTACCAACTCACTACTGCACCATCTCCCATAGGAAGAAAATACGAAAACGGATTACAGGGTTTTAGATTTAGGAACACTTTACTACCAGTAATAACTAATACAAGAAAGCAAATAACATAGGATAGGTAAAATGAAAATATAAAAGAAACAAAACAGGTTGCACGTCGAGAAAATTACCAAAAATCAAATACTAATTCATTCCGGGGGGGGGGGGCGTTTGATGAGTGGGTAGCCAGTCCAGGGGCCAAGCTGCGGAATTAAAACAAACTGTAAATGGACAATGCACTTACGCTTCGCCGAGTATGTGTCCGGAGAGCTAGCGTCCTTACTCTCGGCGTCCTACCATAGACACAACCTCTCAAGAACTCAACTCGACCAGAACGCAAAGCAATCGCCAGGGCAGAAAAAAAAATTCTAATTCCCAAGGCCTCGCAGACAAAAAGAGAAGGGACCAGGGGGGGGGGGTGACCGGACCGGGGTCACGACAACTACCGGTACTCCAACAGTTGCAAAATCACCCGCACAACTTACAAATAACTCCCCGGGCATAACACCAGTATTGTTTCCTGTTGCTTAAAATCTTAGAAGTTTCTTCGCATTTATTACTACGATTATGTATGATCAAAAGTAAGGAAGAAAATGCAGAATTTGTCCTTTCTTCTCCCTGGATATTCTTAGAGTTACGCGAAATATTTGACCTGTTTAACATGCTTATTTAACCTAGAATCACAAATATGCGCGTGTAATTTACAAATTTTCGGTGAGAGGAAAAAAAACTTGAGAAATGCAATACTTTTAAGACAGATACTTACAAATTTTAGTTATTGCGCTGTTAAAAGGCATAAAATTTAGTTAAATTTTTTTTTCCCATTATGCTGCTAACTTCGGTTTCTCTAAGGAAAATTTTGCGATATTTCGCATTTTTGTAACGTGTTCATCGCACTATTCTGCCACATTAAAATATACAGTACTAACCATATTTCATGTTGACATGTATCGTTTCTTACCACAGGGGGCCCATTATTTATTTACGAACGGTAGTCATGCGACATATGAAATTTGAGGTGGGTTGTGATAAACGTTGTAAAATCTACACATCGTGTCCTAACAACGACAGAAGGCTAACAATATTAATCGCAAATGTAGAAGAGTAGTGTAAAATATCAGGCATTTTAATCTCTAGGTGTATCAAATGATAATGATTTTTATATGCTTTTAATTTTTGTTTTGTGCATATCTGAATTGTTACCTTAGTTATTAACCCTGAATTTATAGGAAAATAGTTTTGTTTGCATTTAATAGGAAATTAATTAAATACTAAACAAGGAAAATCGGTCTTTAAAATTATTATATGGGCGCACTTAGGTACAGGTACTTCAAAAGTACTCGTCACGCAGTGAGTACGAAGTATTATCTTTAGAGAATTTGTAAAAGGTCCCATACACTCTAAGTTAAACTGTGCAGTTTAACTATGTAAAAAAAAAACTGCACGAAAAACTGAACTGAATATTCTCTGACACAGCACAGGTTTCCCATCAGGTTTGTCAGTTATTTTTTTTTTGTCATTTCTGTTTGTCTTCTTGTGCGCGTGACTACGGTGGATAAAAAAGGCTGTCGTCTGCTGTTTGCTACCCACATCGGCCATAATGTTATCCGAAAAGAAGAAAAGGAAGCTTAAAATATGGCGTACGAAGTGGTATTTGAAAAGGAATATATCATGCGATGCTCATCTGCTGAACGAATTGCTAAAAACGGATGTGCCTTGAGATGATGCCATCGTGGTATCGGCAGGTAAACTGAAGAAACTGTGGGATTCCCTGACTGAACTGCTCAGTTCTCTGTGTGAAAGACGACTGAAAAGGGCAATTCTGAGGCCTGCGCTATTGCCTGTCAAAACTGCGCAGTTTTCTCAGTGTTTCCGTCAGGTATGACGTCACACATTAAAATCACTCGGTTTAACCTTTTGGCCCCGGAATTATTTTTTTAATTTTAGCACACCCTGTATATAAAATGTGAATAATACAGGAACGAATTACGTTAGAATTATGAAACAAACTGCATTTTGAAGAGAAAAATCGGAGAGTTTATACCATGTTTAAAATATTCAGTACCTATATTTGTTGAATAAATATAAAAAATGCAACTTTGGAGGTTAGCGGTGCGGTACGTCAACTATAGTTGATGTTAGGCATCTAAAGGTAAACTGAGAGTGTATAGGGTGCTTAAGGATAATTTTATTTGGTGCAGTAATATGAACATTGATACCCTAAAGCCACAAGGTATTTGAGGTATTTAGATGAATTAGAATATATCCAATAACGGATTGAAAATGAGATATTTATCACCCGGAGCGTTTTGAAGAAGACAAGGGATGTAATGAATTGTAGGAAGGGTAGCGTAGTTGTATACTATTTCTCTCCGTACGACGTGATCAATTCCACGGTTCCTGTAGCTCGCCCCAGGTGCGGGCAGTGATTGCCGTATTTACAGTGCCGTCAAGGAATGGGATACAAGAACGCTCTAAAAAGTCGCCCACAATAAAAACCCAGGCAACATCTCATCACTCAACTGTGAGGTTTCCTCTTTGCACACTCTTTTTTTAAAGCAGTTGCTACATGTAAAGTGTACCAAATTTGTCACTTGGATGGTAATCTTTCATTCCATACCATAATTTATATTTTGAACCTATAAGTAATTTCGTCGCCACCTGAAAAGGCCACATTAGCTTTAATGCTGTCATTACTTATAACTTTTTTTGCGGTAAATGTCTTTGTTAACTACTTTGTTTATAATAATTAATTTATCGATTTGGCTACTGTGGAAGATGTTATGGTGGACTGTAGCCGCTTTACATCGATAATGCTGCTTCTCCAGTTATAGGTATTAGTGGCTGGCAAAGCAGGAAAATGAAACTGGAAAACATAGCAAGTGTTTGTGTTATATCCCAGGTTTGTCAGATAGTGAATCATGTGAAATTGGAACTAAAAGCAGTAAGTGGTGGTTTCATGACCTTGTCATATTCTGTACCGAATGAAACGGAAAGTGTGTTAAAACACGTGTAAAGGAAAGCTGCATTGTGTTGCAGTGTAGGAGAGATGATAGTTGTTCAGCGTTTTGGTTGGGCAGACTGAAGTAAAGGAACCACATGGGCATATCAGGCTGTGATGGGAGTATTGCGTAACAACAGTTCGACGGAAAGGGGGTAGGACGGTGGGAAGATGCAGTAGATAGGGATAGAGATAGGCTAGAGATCAGTGGCGCGCTTTTGTGAATCGGTAATGGACCTTCGGTTACTACAGGGTGCACAGACGTCCTGAGCAGCTTATCACATATTAGCTTCTAGAGAGATTTATACTCTATGATTATTTCACTTTTATTTTCGTGTCAATCGGCGGTTTGATTGATAGATTCGTGGATTACTGGTCGTTTTTCAGGGACATCGAAAACTTAGAAGAGTCAGCATATAAATTTAAAGTTTTCCATCCCGAAGTGTTATAACATACAAGTAAGTACTATACGTCAGTCAATAACACAACTTTTATTTTATATACAAAGGTATATATGTTATACTGTCTTTCATATACAATGATTTTAATATACTACCTTATCGGATAAATGTCTAATTTTAATTTACGAGGCTTATTCAGAAAGTAAGTACCGTTGCGCTGTAAAAAAATCGAATAAGGTTTCATATAAAATTTTATTGTTATCAGATTCTACATTCTTCAAACTATTTTTCCACATATTCGCCGCCATTATTGAGACACTTATCGTAGCGGGGCACAAGTTTTTGTATACCCTCCTCATAGAATGCGGCCGCCTGCGATGTTAGTCACTACTGACAGTGTCATATTGTAGAGTCCTTGAAATCTGAGGAAAGTGCAGGGACAGATCAGAAATTGTGAAACGTCTGTCGTCACACGCTCTTTCGTTTACCTTACGCACCAAATCATCATTCACCAAAGATGGACGCCCACTTCGCGCCTCATCGTGCACGTTCTCTCGTCCTTCATTGAACACCCGAACCCATTTCCTAACCACGCCATCACTCATCGCATTGTCACCATACACTTGACAGATCTGGTGATGAATCTCACTTGGTAGCACATTCCTA
>Ga0131853_10012371_pt1 | contig 15628 bp, 9 predicted proteins | sample TergutLab28metaG_FD_92764 | JGI IMG/M metagenome (GOLD analysis project Ga0131853, IMG submission 92764) | Labiotermes labralis P1 segment gut microbial communities from Petit-Saut dam, French Guiana - Lab288 P1 (version 2) (version 2) | ecosystem: Host-associated > Arthropoda: Insects >...
GGGTTATAGCCCCAATTATAACTAGCACGCTGGTCTAATTCATCAACTCCTTCAAAATCAAAGATCGGGAGTAATTGGATATGGGTTACACCCAGTTCTTTTAAATAGGCAAGTTCAGCAAGTCCTAGATATTTTCCGCGGTGATGAGGCTGAACAGGTGCTGTTTCATGAATCGTAAAGTCGCGAACACTCACCTCATAAATAATTGCATCTGTTGCTTGCTTAAGTTGTGGCCGTGGTGCGGTGAGCGGCGTTGTTTTTTTCAAATCAACAACAACACTATGTGTTCCATTTGCAGTAGAAGCAACACCATAAGGATCAATAGCCTCTTTCGTCTGACGATTTTGGGTGATTGAATAACGGTAGCAGACCTGATCCAAATCTTCAAAAATCGTGGTTTCCCAAACTCCATCTACAGTTAACTTCATCTCATGCAGATACGGCGTTTCTTTATAAAGTATAAGAGAAACGTGTACTGCGATCGGTGCCCAAATTCTAAATGTCGTTTTCTCTTTACCATAAGTCACACCGAGCTTTGCAGTTGGCGCGTAAAATTGCTGATCAAAACGCTCTGTACGTGTTACTTTTCCGACTAGTAAAGGTGTTTTTAAACCCTGGCTATCAATGACTTCAAATGAATGGGCAAAAATAATGAATCCTTGAATCATCAAACGATACTTGATACCATCCATTAATCTAGAAATCCTTTTTACACTTAACTCGATCGACTCACCTGTCACTTTATCAATTAAAAAGAACGGTTCTTTTACAGTTTCTTTTACATCTTCACTCACCAAAAGTGTCACCATATCATATCTATCTAAATAAGCCTGATAAAAAATTTTCTCCATTTTTCAAATTTTCTCCTCTCTCATTATTAACATAATATTACGATTCACAATCATCTGTAATTCCTTTTATAAAGTAGTGATTGAATGGTGGTAAAAAAGACTACCACCATTCAATCACTACTCCCACAAGCCGAAAGGCGCGTAGATTAAGAAAGTAGATATAGCCTTTCCTCCAATCAAATTAAAACGAGATTTCAAACTGATCACCGAAAGGGACTACATATCCATGAATTGTAACAATATATAATATTCTAGCAATTGAACAACAAAAACCAACGAAATCCCCTGTTCCGTCAGTTTTTGTCTTATTTGTGAATCTTCCAGATATCGCGTGCATATTCCGAAATCGTGCGATCACTTGAGAAGAAACCAGCTTTTGCAATGTTAATCGCACACCTCTTAAACCACTCTGCTCTATTAATATATGTTTCACATGCACGCTCATGTGCATCAGCATATCCAGCAAAATCTTTTAACAAAAAGTATTCATCAGTGTGGAGTAATTCGTAGTAAATCTCTTCAAACTCATCTTTCGCAACCGTTTCAAAGAATCCATTAACCAGCTGCTCAATCACACGACTGATTCGTTTATCTCCATGATAATAATCAAGCGGACGATAACCACCATGACGATTATAACCCATCACTTGCTCGATATCCAAACCAAAGATAAAGGCATTTTCCTCGCCAACAGCTTCCGTAATCTCAACATTGGCACCATCAAGTGTTCCTAATGTCAGCGCACCATTGAGCATAAATTTCATATTTCCTGTACCAGAAGCTTCTTTTGTCGCTGTTGATATTTGCTCACTAATATCCCCTGCTGAGAAAACATCCTCTGCTAAAGAAACACGGTAATTTTCTAAAAAGACAACTTTTAACTTATCGCCAATTTCAGGATCGTTGTTAACTTTATCTGCAATCGCATGGATCAACTTAATGACTTTTTTCGCAAAGCGATATCCCGGTGCTGCCTTTGCACCAAAAATAAATGTACGTGGTGGTACTTCTAAATTCGGATTTTCTTTCAAGTGGTTGTATAAATACATAATATGAAGTGCATTTAACAACTGTCGTTTATAAGCGTGCAGTCGCTTGACTTGAATGATAAACATCGAATTTGGGTTGACGCTGATGCCATTTTCTTTTTCGATGATCTTAGCCAAAATTTCTTTGCGCTCTTTTTTCACCATGGCAAGTTGTTCTAAAAAAGCAATATTCTCGCTAAATGGCAGCAATTTTTCAAGTTCCACACTATCTTTCATAAAGCCATCGCCAATCGTTTCTCTCAAAAGCTTCGTCAGCTGTGGATTACACTGGAATAACCAACGTCTATATGTAATTCCATTTGTTTTATTGTTAAATCTTTCAGGGTAAAGTTGGTAAAACAAATTCAATTCACGTTTCTTTAAAATCTCACTATGAACCGCTGCAACACCGTTGACACTATAACTCCCCACCACACATAAATGTGCCATTTTTACAACATCATTAAAGATGATTGACAAGTTTTCAATACGCTCAAAATCACCTGGATATTTGCGCCATAATTCCTGACAGAAGCGTTCATTGATTTCCTCAATAATCTGATAAACACGTGGCAGCAAAGCTTCGAGTAATGGTGCTGACCATTTTTCCATCGCCTCAGCCAAAATCGTATGATTCGTATATGCAAATGTTTGCGTTGAAATATGCCAAGCTTCATCCCATGTCATCTTTTCCTCATCAAGAAGAATGCGCATAAATTCTGGAATTGCCATGGCAGGATGCGTATCATTAATATGGAGTGCAATATGATCATGGAAATGATACAGATGATCATGTGATTTTTTATAATCTCTGATGATATTCTGGATGCTCGCTGAAACCACAAAATATTGTTGCTTCAAACGTAAAATCTTACCAGCATCATCGCTATCCTCAGGGTACAATGTATCAGAAATATCCTCAGTTTCACGCTTGTAAGTCTCATAATCCTTACCCTTAGGCACGACACTCATTTCAGCAGACCATAAGCGAAGTGTATTAATCGTATCTGTTTCATAACCAATAACAGGCACATCATAAGGCACTGCGAGCACTTCTTCATAGTCTCTTAGTGAAAATTCCAAGCGTCCAGCACTTCCAACAGGATCAACCTTCCCCCAGAAGCGCACCTTTACAGCTTCATCGCGACGCTCTTTCTCCCAAACATTTCCATTGACAAGCCACTGATCAGGTTGCTCCATTTGATAGCCGTCAACAATCTTCTGCTCAAATAAACCATGCTTATAACGCATCCCACAACCATGTCCTGGTAAATCAAGCGACGCTAACGAATCTAAAAAACAAGCAGCTAAACGTCCAAGTCCACCATTGCCAAGGGCAGCATCCCGTTCAGCATCTTCAAGGTTTGAAAAATCAATGCCAAGTTCACTAAGCCCTTCACTTACAATATCGTAAAGTCCAAGATTTAAGACATTGCTGCCAAGTAATTTCCCGATCAAAAATTCAATCGATAAATAATACATTTGCTTTTTACCAGCTACATATTTTTTTTCATGCATGGCTTCCCATTGCTCACCAATGTGATCATTAAGTAACAACCCAAGCCCTTGATAAGCTTCTTGTTCAGTTGCCGCTGACACCCCTTTACCATAAAGCTCTAAAATCTTTTTTTCAAATAGTTGATTAAAATTGTTCTTTGTTATTTTCATTTTTGATTATAGGAACGAAATATTCGCTCCATTTCCTCCTCTGTTTCAAGTATAAAGCCATAGGAATGATAGCTTCTTGATTATCATTCAACTTTGTTTTTCTAACACTGATTCACCATTCACAACCGGCACATCATTTTCAATATAAATTTTGATGTTGCGATCACTGAGTAAGCTCAAATATTTCAATTGCTCTGCGAGCTTTCCTGTGAGTGCATGAGGTGTAAGGCGATATTGCCAATTTCCATTTGAAGTTCCCGGTGTATTCATACGACCAGATTCATCAAGTCTCAGCACATCTTGGATTGGCACAATTGCCATTCTAGGAACTGATAAAAATGCCAGTCTGATCATATCCCATGCAGCATCCTCGCCACTTACATTCAAATAGCGTCGGAATTGATCTTTAATTTCAGGCGATGAATTTTCATACCAACCAATCGTTGTATCATTATCATGTGTTCCAGTATACACGACTGCATGACTTTTGTCAAAATTATGTGGCAGATGTTCATTATGATGTCCAGCATCGAAGCCAAACTGGATCACCTTCATTCCTGGCAAATTGAAATCATCACGTAACGCTTCAACCTCAGGTGTGATAACACCTAAATCCTCAGCAATGATAGGTAAGTCGCCTAATTGCCCTTTAATCGCCACAAATAAATCATGACCTGGCCCTGGCATCCATGCCCCCTTTCTCGCAGTGGTCGCACCATAAGGAACTTGCCAGTAGCCAACGAATCCTCTAAAATGGTCAATTCGAATGATATCGCAAAAAGCTAAGGCTGATTCAATACGCGCTATCCACCATTGATAGCCGATAGCTTTCATAGCCTTCCAATCGTAAAGTGGATTTCCCCACAATTGACCATCCTCACTGAAATAATCAGGTGGCACACCTGCAACACCTGTTGGGTTCCCATCGTCATCTAGTAAGAATAAATCTGGATTTGCCCAGCAGTCAGATGAATCAAGGGCAACGAAGATCGGGATATCACCGATGATACGCACACCATTTTCATTGGCATAAGTTTTCAATGCTTCATACTGCTTGGTGAAAATAAATTGCAAAAACTGATGATAGCCAATTTCAACATGCAATTTCTCAGTCCAAACTTCAAGGGCAATTGGGCTGCGTTTAGAAATTTCTTCTGGCCAACTCTGCCAAACAGCACCATAGTAATAATCAGCAAGCTGCTCATCAGTTAGAAATGCTTGATTTTTTTTGACAAATGCCTTATAATCGCCCCTATTTTCAGGGTCACGACGCAATTCAATAAAATAAGATTTCAGAGCCATAAACAGTCCGTAATCTGCAAGCCATTCTTGATTTTTAGCGATGTAGTCATCATACGTATTTCTTAATGGCTGATCCCGAGCAACACAGAATCTTTCATAAGCCGTTCGCAGTAACGTATCTTTATAGGTAATCACAGGTCCATAATCCACTTTATCCTCTGGAAAATTAGGTATGTCCATTAAATCCTCTGGCGTGAGTAAGCCTAATTTAAGCAATCCATCAGGACAAATCAAAAGAGGATTCCCTGCAAAAGTTGAGAAACTTTGATAAGGCGAGTCTTTAAATCCAGTAGGATTAATAGGCAAAATTTGCCATAATCGTTGGCCTCCCTCTTTCAAAAAATCGACAAATTCATAGGCATGTTGACCTAAATCTCCGATTCCGTACTTGGAATATAAGCTTGTAAAATGAAGCAAAATCCCACTCTCTCTATTCAGCATCATTCTTAACTCCTTTCGGGTGGCTATAAGCTGTTCTGATAACCACGTTCTATATAGTAAAGTATACCCTACTTTCTGTAGATTGTGCAAGCGATTTTCATATGTAACCCATTTCGGATTTTCTGTAACGGTTAACATGTTTTGTGTTCCAGTGGAAAATGCGTCATATTTGCATTCCGTTGCTGATTAAATAGGCATTTTGTGTGTAGCTTATTTCACTTTTCCCATTTTAAAATTCATTCAAAACAGCAAGCTAAAAACCACTCGACTATTCAGACACAAAATATTGTCCAATGATTGAGTGGTTTTAATCTTCAAGAAATGACAAAATCAATTTCTAATTATTGCTTAGTTCTACACTAAACTTTTCAATTGTCTCAAGAGGGAGCTTTGTAGCATTTGCAATGACTTCATATGAAACTCCTGTCGTCAAAAGACTCGTTCTCTTTTTTCTATCTCAGCAGCAATTTTGTCTTGAATCCTCACTTCAATTTGCATGCGGTTATTCCTCCAATATCACTTCTGATTTAAGTCTTTCAATCACATCAATTGAAAGTCCTGAATGTTTCGCAACATCTTCAACAGGCATATCTGAAGTTAAAAGGCTTTTTGCCACTTTTTCTAGTCGAGCATCAATCTTATCCTGAATTCTCACTTCAGTTTGCATATAACTTTTCCTCCATGTCTCATCTGCCTTAATCTCCTCGGCAGACTTTTCAAATTTTTGTACAAAGGCTAATTTATATTTTACCAAATATAGCGAAAAATTTCAACTCTCAATCGTCAATTGATAACAGTTTTATTCATCCAAGCTTTGGAACGCCATCTAAAAAACATAATGATACCTCTTAAACATTCATCTAACATGGAACCAATTAGAATTCCAGGTAAGCCCCATCCTAGGATAATACCAAATACAAATGCGCCAAGTGCGCCAAATAGCCACATAAAGATAACAGCCATTAACGCTGGAAACTTAGCATCCCCTGTCGCCCTTAGTCCACCAATAATCACCATATTAGCAGCCCTTCCAATTTCTAAAAAGATGCCAATTAAAAATAAATATCTGGCAATCTCTAAAACTTCTGGGTCTGTTGTGAAAATACTTAACACCGGGCGATAAAAGATAAAAAGCAATACACCTCCGATAGAGGAAGCTAACATACCGAATTTCAAATATTTGAAACATCTTTGATAAATTTCTTCATATTTTTCAGCCCCCATCAGTTGAGCGATAATAATTGCACTGCCTTGACCAGTTGCACTTGCTAATAATAAAATAAAAAAATTGACACTCCGAGCATATATTTGCGTCGTTAATGCAGTTGTGCCCAAGGTTGCAACCAACGATGTGACAACCAATTGATAACCATTAAACGATAGACCTTCACTTGCTGCCGGCAAACCAATTTTTAAGATTTGCTTCACATAATAAAATGGTGCCACACTCATTCTAGATAGGCTTGAGAAGATGCCAGGGATCCGTTTGGTCAGTACAATCAAAGCGATGGTTAATCCTAAAACTTTACTCACAACCGTCACCCAAGCTACACCAACAACACCTAAAACAGGGATGCCAAATAGCCCAAAAATAACAATGGCATTCCCTACTACATTAAACACATTCATTGCTAATGTGATAAAAAGCATATCACGCGTATAGCCATGACTTCTTAAAATAGCACCACATACAGATAAAATCGCCTGGATAAAAACAAATCCACCCACTATCAGCATCACAGTTTGACTCCAATAAATCAAATCAGCATCTATCCCCATTAAATTCAAAAATTGAAATCTGAAAATTACATAAATAATGCTGATGAGGATCCCAAAAAACAAATTAGTAAAAAGAGCGATCAAAGCCACATTTTTGGCATCTTCGATTTTTTTTGCTCCGATATACTGTGCAGAAACAACTGCAGCACCAACAGAAATAAAACCAAACATGGTAAGAGACATGGACAATATTTGATTACTTACCCCTACTGCTGCAACTGCTTGATCAGAATACTGACTAAGCATTAAAACATCAAAATTTCCAAGCAACATTAAAAGTAGCATTTCACAAAAGATCGGCCATGTAACTTTAAAAATGGATAGTTGCTGTGGATTTGTTAGTTCTTTTTGCCTCATTTTCCTGACCTCTTTTACCACTAAATTTTATAAAGCCAATTCAAAAAAATGCAACCTTCGGTTTTTCATCCTGGCTACATTTTTTTGATCTAGTCTGCGCGAGCTTCTACCAGATAGAAATGAAAATCATCAAAAGTTCCCCAAGCTCCTGCATCAGAGACCACACGAATACCAATGGTCACAATATCTCCCGCTTCAAGGGCTATTCTTTCAATGATCGGGTTATTCCAAGTCATCCAACCACTCAAATCAGTTGCTTGGCTATAACGTGCTTCACCATTAACCAGAATATAAATAGCCAGCTCTCGATTTGAACCATCTCCACCTTGCAAAAACAATTCATAATTGTACCAGCCACTTACCTCTATTTCAATATCTTGCTCGACATAAAAATCAAGGGGAGCATCATTCCAAAACCTAAGTCCATAACGACCGCTTCGAGGATTTTCCGTTCCTCGATTGGCATAACCTTGACCTGAATTAAACCTGATTCGCCACATGGTCATATCCGGGCTTTCAAAATCATGATTCCTCACCAGGTTAAATGGCAAAAGTGTAAGCGAGAGAAATGTCGTAAATTGAGCACCTGTTTCATCATCTACAACAACTCCACTAATGCTAAACTGACCAATTCCACCTTCTGTAGCGACTGCTTCGATCGCTTCATTTAGCTCTGCTTCTGACCATGTTACTTCTACTTCTCTTCTGGAATCATCAACATAAACGGCTTCAACCAGCAAAGGTGATTTGGCAAGCACATCTGCAGCTGTCATTCCCAAAAAGTAATCAAGTTCCACTTGCTCATCCATCACGGTTTCAATGGTAATACCAGTCTCTGGCATGGCACCTGTTTGAATATAGTTGAAAATATTTAAAGAAGCCAAAGGATGTCCATTAAAATCAAACAAAGCCTGATTGTCCCATGCACTCCCACCATACCAGTAACCCGCATCATACGGATCATAAACAGCAGCAAAACTGCTCGCCCAGCCTGAACCATACCTCTCCCATAAAACTCGGTTATTTGCCCAATCACTAGCTGGCCCAACAGGAATCCAAGCAGGCTCCCAATAAATCACACCTAAACCACGTTCACCAACATCTGCCACCGCTTGAAAAACATTGCGAACGGCATTGGCTTGACCTTGGACAGAAATCGGATAATTTAATGTCTGCGTCTCATTCGGCACCACATTCCCGTGACCATCACCATCTTGATCGGTAAACGGAAAAGAAGTTTCCACAACCAGCACATCCACCTCAAACTCTTCAGCCACATTGCTTAAGACAGTCGTCAAATTCTCCAATGTGCCATGCCAAAATGAATAATAAGAAGCACCAAACACATCATAATCAACCTCACCATCACGCAACCTTCTCGCAGCAGTCATAAAATGATTAGGATTTTCCGGATTAGTAAAATGAATGACAATTTGAATCTCAGGGTCAATGGCACGAACAGCCGCACTACCAGCCCTAAACAGTGGGATCTTTTGCTCCCAACCCGTCACACCAGCCATGGCAGTATTGGTTTCATTCCCAATTTGCACTTGCCACACATCAACACCAGCCTCAATGAGCGCACGCACTGATTCATAAGTAAAATCATATAAAGCTTCTGCCCGCTCCTCTAGATTCAGCCCTTCCCACGCACGAGGCGACTGTTGCTTACCAGGGTCAGCCCAAAAATCTGAATAATGGAAATTAAGCTGAACCCCCATCCCATGCGCCGTGGCACGTTGCCCAATTTCAATCGCAGTTGCCACATCATTATTGCCCCCGCCAAACCCATTCCCATCTTCATCAAATGGGTCATTCCAAATGCGAATCCTAATTAAATTAACACCCGCCTCAGAGAGCGTTTGAAAAATATCCTGTGGCTCACCATCCCAATTATAATAAACCACCCCACTATTTTCTTGCGCAATAACACTACCAATATCAACACCACGGATAAAGTCAGCTCGCATCCCTTCCACTGGTGCTACAAAAATTTCAGAGACAACAGGTCCAACAACCTCTTCCCTATTCTCTGATTCATTCGTACAACCCATGAAAACTAAGCTTATCAATACCACATTTACAACCCACAAAAATTTTTTCATTTCGATCGACCTTTTACATTTATTTTTCTTCTTCTAAATTAACCTCTTCCTTCCACAGTTCTCTAATCCTCCGCAACACCTTAACCTCGTACGGCTTAAGGATGTGTTCCCCTTCTTTCATCACAATATCTGCTCTATCTTTAAATAGCATATCATCCGCCCAAAATCCTAGCTCAATTTTCTGTGTTTCCTCGGTAAAATTCATTACAAACACAAAATCATCGCTCTCATCTTGGCGAACCTGCACAGACACACCCTTATCATGTTTCACATCAACAGCCGATTTAATAGCCAATTTTTCTAACAACTCACCATAAAAATCTTCATGGAAAGCATGCTCCAAGCGTGCGCCAATAAAATAAGCCTTCCCTTTACCAACTGAATGGCTTGTAACAGCAGCACCGCCAGCATAGAAATCTTCCTCAAACACACCTTCTACCGTTGCATCCGCTACTTCTAAAATAGACGCATAATCACGAACCTCATAGGTTTTCCCTTTATACGACACGCTGTTACGATCTTTCGGGTAATAGGTATCAATTTCCACCAATTTCAGCCCAAATATTTCTTGTAGCTTCTTCGGCCAGCCATTCATATAAACAAGATCACTTTCATCAACAATTCCACTAATATAAGTCATAACCAGATGCCCACCTGCGGAGACAAAAGCTTCAAAACGCTCCATCAAATCTTCATTCATCATATAAAGCATCGGGACAACCAGCAACTTATACTTAGAAAAATTCTGCTCTTTCGTAATCACATCCATGGAAATATCACGTTCCCAAAATGCCTTATAATGCTGTTGACAAGTCTGAGCATATCGCTTCGTTTCTTGGGCATAACCTTGCGCATCATCAAGTGCCCAGTTACTTTCCCAGTCATAAAGAATCGCAACTTTTGAATCTGGCATCGACCCTACAATATCTGATAATCTTTCTAACGCTTGCCCTACTTCTGCAACATCCTTAAAAACACGATTTTCAGTACTACGATCATGATCAACAATGGCACCATGGAATTTCTCCGATGACCCACGTGATTTACGCCATTGGAAATACATCACACTGTCTGACCCATGGGCTAAAAATTGCATAGATGACAGTAAATGCATCCCAGGACGTTTGAATTTATTAACTGAATGCCAATTCACACCACTTGGTGTACTTTCCAAAATCAAAAATGGCTGTTGTTTAAGACTACGATACAAATCATTAATAAATCCGACTTTCATCGCAAGCTCTGCCGTTGACTCCCAATCATTATGCCATGATGGATAACAATCCCATGTTAAAATATCAACATGCTTAGAAAACTTACTATAATCCAACGACCAGAATGGAATAAGATCAGCAGTATCAGCCATAAAATTAGTTGTCACAGGCACGCGTGGTGTGATTTCACGCAAATACTTAATCTCATGCTCATAAAAATCAATCGTTTGATCAGTCACAAACCGCTTCCAATCCAAATTCTGCCCATGAACCATCGTTTCACCAATTGGAGATGGTGACTCAATCTCTTCCCAATCCGTAATCGTATGACTCCAAAACGGCCCCCACCAAGCATGATTTAACGCATCTAACGTTTCATACTTAGCCTTAACCCACTCACGAAATGCCTGTTGACAATACTCACAATGACAATCACCACTATATTCGTTAGAAATATGCCACATCAAAAGCGCAGGATGATCCTTATAACGTTCAGCCAACTTACGATTAATCACCTCAATCTTCTCACGATAAATCGGCGACGTAAAACAATGATTATGACGATGTCCATGCAACATTTTCTCACGACGGTTATTCGTTCGTAAAACTTCCGGATACTTTTTCGACATCCACGTTGGACGCGCACCACTTGGCGTCGCAAGTGCCACTTTCCCACCATTCTTGGCAATCCCATCCATCACCCGATCCAACCACTCAAACTCAAACACACCATCTGTCGGTTCAAGTGCTGCCCAAGCAAACATCCCAATCGAATAAGCATTGGTATGGGCAAGCTTCATCAATTTAAAATCTTCCTCTAGTATTTCCGGATAATCCAACCACTGATCAGGATTATAATCTGCGCCATGTAGCATTTTATCACTTACAATATTTTTACCCATTACTCTTCACCTCAAATTTATTAACCTTTATTTGCACCCGCCATAATCCCCTCAATCATATATTTCTGGAATACCACAAACAATAATGTAATTGGAATTGCGATTAAAACAGCACCAGCTGCAAAAACCGTATACTCATTTTGGTTTCCTTCAATCAGATTAAACAAACCGATGGCTAAGGTTAAATTGGTATCAGCCCTTAAAATCAACCGTGGGAAAATAAAATCCATCCATGGTGTCATAAATGCAGTCACAGCAACAAAAGAGAGAATTGGTTTTGCCAGTGGGAAAATAATTCTGAAAAAGATTTGCACTTTTGACGCACCATCAAGCATCGCTGACTCATCAAGCTCTTTAGGAATCGAATCCAAATACCCCTTAATCAACCACGTATTAAATGGAATCTGCCCCGCTGAATAAACAAGAAGTAAAGCCAGATGGGTATCCAATAATCCAAAGGTTAGGAATAAAACATACAGTGCCGTCATGGCCATGAAGGAAGGAAATACTTGTAAAATCAACATGGTCATTAAAGCAACTTTCTTACCTTTAAACATAAAGCGACCAAAGATAAAGCCAACACTAGCTGACAAGAAGACAGAGAACGCTGTATGAAGCACTGCAATTTGCAAAGAATTTCGCGCCCATCTTAAATAATTCGTTTCAGTTAACAAATGAACATAGTGGCGAAGGGTAGGATTTCTCGGAAACATAGTCGCATTTGTCAAGGCTGACGCAGGATTAAAAGAAGAACCGATAATCCACATAATAGGAACAAGGACCAGTAAACACATAAAAAGGATCTGTGTATAAAGTAAAATTTTAATAAGCAGCTCTTTTACTCTTGCTTTGGTGTTGTGACTTCTATTAATTTGACGTTCCATACTATCTATCCTCCTTAAAAGCACTTGTTCTCATAAAGTTCCATGTCGAAATCGAACCAATGATTAAGAAAATAATGATTGACATCACCGCAGCCATGTTATACATTCGGTAATCAATGGTTAATGAGAAAATCCAAGAAATTAAAATATCAGTGTGACCAGCATGGACAAAAGCAGGATTGCTTGGGCCGCCACTTGTTAAAAAATAAATCAGTCCAAAATTATTAAAATTGGTAGCAAATGACATCACCAGTAACGGTGCTGTTGCTGCCAAGACAAGTGGCAACGTGATTCTTCTAAATTGCTGACGCTCCGTTGCGCCATCAATCTCTGCTGCTTCATAAACATCTTTTGAAATAGATGTCATAACACCAGACATTAAGGCCATCCAATAAGGAAAGGCGAGCCAGAAACCAATAAATAAGATGGTACTCCGAATTAACCATGGATTATGCGGATGACTTAGCCATAAAATCGGCTCATTAAGAATACCAACCTCTTGCAACCAACGATTTAGTGGTCCAAAAGAGCCATTGAAAATTTGTTGAAAATTAAGCTGGGAAATCATAGCTGGCATGGCCCACGGTAAAATCAAAATAGAACGCCACATTTTTCTAAACTTAACCCGCTTATTGTTTAAAATAACAGCTTGGAACAAACCTAAGAAGAATGGCACAATGGTCGAAATAATCGCAAAAATAACGGTCCACCAAAAAACTTGGATAAAAGTGTGAAGCCATCTAGCACCGCCACCAACTTCCCCAACAGAAAATAAAAATCGGAAATTATTAATCCCAACCCAATCTACTAAATTAGCAGGTGGTAAATTATGGGAATTATAGTTGGTAAAAGCAACAACGAAAGAGAAAACCAGTGGCATCAAGATAAACATAATAAGCATAATCATAGCTGGCGTTAACACAATATAAGCAAATGATTGCTCCCAGGTACGTTTGACCCATGCTTTTGTTGAGATGGCATTGCCTGTCTCATTAATCTCTTTTGCTGTTTGGTAAGCATCTTTAATATTGACAACCCAAAAGACAACAAACATCATCAAAATAAGGAAGGCAATAATCCCTTGAATCAAAAGCATTACCGAATGATCACCTGGTGTCATACCATCCATGGTTAATTGACCCAGTTGCGTTCCAAGGGTAATGGCACCCCAGAATCCTGAGGTAAAAAATCCAGCATCACGAAAATGTCCACCAATACCGAATGGATATGTTGCAGTTAAAATTTCAGCGGCGATTAAAGCCACTTGAACCAAAAAGAACACGAGTCCTTTTATGCGTTGTTTATTATATAGTTGACCACTACCCCAAATCAATGCCGACATGATAGCTGCAAGGACTGGCTTTTTCATAGTGAATCACACTCCTTCTTTGATTAATAATCTTATGAAGCATTTCCGATAGCGGTGTTGACACCGTCTAACAGCCCTGGTACCACTTGTCGGCGATAAACCAAGTAAGCCCATAAAGGGGTTCCCACATTAAAAATGAGCGTTGAAAATGCAGGTGTAACAATAAAACCGACAATGATCACAACAAAGCTAGGTAAAATCGAAGAAAATACCATGATCGTCACCATCTCTTTAAAGCTAATAAAACTGGTATGGGCGAATTTTAACAACATGGCAAGAATTGATATCCCTAAAATATAGACAAAATAAGTAATGATCCCTGTTTGATAAGCCCCAAAAACAAAAGGCACGATTAATATCCCTCGCAAGCCATCAGCCAAGGCATTAAAAAGCTTGTCATAGCCTGCTTCAGCTACCTGAAGATCATGAACACTCAAACCCTCCAGCAAGAAGTACCCTAGTGTATAAGCTTGACCAGTAACATAATACCTCACACGATCAGTCTCAAAGATAAGACCATTCTCCATGACCTCTGGCACATAATTGATATGCAAACTTAAATCGTCACGAAGATGAAAACTTAGTACCTCATCACAATGAAACTGACTGTCTTCAAAATAGCAATCAGCTGGTAATGCCTGGAGTAATTGTGTTTGTTCAGCCTCTGTTAACTGCCAATTTTGACTATCAAATCGGTAAGTCTGGCTATTAAAGAATAAAAAAGTGAAAGGGGAAAAGTGCAAAACCCCTATCACCAAACCGACGACAAGCGTCAGAAATAGGGGTGTACTGCGAAGGTCATAAATGGCCTTTGTTGAATAAATTGCTTGAAAAATTCGCTTCATGGAAAGTGCCTCGATTCCTAATTTCTAAGAATAATTATTCATACATTTTTTAAACCTTTGAAGGCGACCCCTAGTGATAGAAATCGCCTCAAAAAATTTAAGTTTTATTGTTCAGCCATTTCTCTTAAGTAGTTATACTCAGCTTGGGCATGGGCAGCAGCTTCTGCAGGTGTTTGCACCCCGTTCCAAACCATTTCAAACATACCACCAGCTGGTCCCCAGAAGAAGTCTAATTCAGCAATCGTTGGCATCGGCATCGCATAATTCCCTTGAGCTACAATTCCTAAGCTATATGGGTCATCACCTAAACCATCTACCGCAGATGCATCAATTAAAGCTGGAATAGAGCGTCTGTATTCATAAATAAGTTGCATCCCTTCGTCACTTGCCATAAATGCCATAATCATACGCACCAAGTCTGGATAATCAGTAAATGAATTTCCAACAACAATGTTGTTTCCTGAGAATGAAATCGGACGGACACCATTAATGGTTGGTAGTAACGTTACACCCCACTCAAAGTCTCCTTCACGGTTGTTGTAAATATCAGAAATTGACCAAGGACCAGAGATCAAGTATGGTAAGTTACCAGCGACAAACTCTCCATGAGTGAAGGCCCACTCTAAATCTGCTGCTGGGACAGGAACGATTTCTTGCATTCGGCTGAAGAATTCTAAACCAGCGATAACCTCAGGTGTATCAAAATTGATTAAATCTGGATCGTCGTGATTCGGACCAAAGAGTTCAAAGCCATGAGCATTTAAGAAAAAGATAGATTGATAAGCATCAGCTGGAGCCCAACGGATAACATGATCATCAAAGTACTCTGCTTGATCAATTAACTCTTCAAAGGTTGTTGCTGGTTCTAAACCTGCTTCTGCTA
>Ga0131853_10012372_pt1 | contig 15628 bp, 12 predicted proteins | sample TergutLab28metaG_FD_92764 | JGI IMG/M metagenome (GOLD analysis project Ga0131853, IMG submission 92764) | Labiotermes labralis P1 segment gut microbial communities from Petit-Saut dam, French Guiana - Lab288 P1 (version 2) (version 2) | ecosystem: Host-associated > Arthropoda: Insects >...
AAAACAACTAATCGCTTTGACTATTTTAATCTATCTGATGATGATATAATAAGAGATCATGTAGTCGATAAAAATATTCCTGCTTGTGTCACTAAAGGACAAGACTATTATACATTAAATTCAATGACAGTGAATGGTCTTACTGATCTTGGTGACTTTTTTAAAAGAGAAATTGAGCGAGGTAAAATGGATATAATCGTTAGAATAAATAATATAACGCCAACAGATGACACAGCAAAAAATGTTCAGGAAATCGCATGTAATAAATACATTGAAACTACTAAAAAAGGTATTTCGACTGGGGTTAGTTACAACTCAAACCAGTCAGTTTTTGAGATAAATTTTAAATGAGGATATAATTAACAAAATTGGAGGTATATGAATGAATATAACATGTAATAAATGTAAGAAAGAATTAACGCATGAAGAAACAGTGTGTATGGATTGTAATACAACATGTGACACAACTGAAGTTAAGGTTCATGAAGAAAATACGAATGATTGTACAAACAACTTTAAATCAGGGCAAGAATTTAGTATTTCTGAAACTGAGTGGTTAGAATTAAAAGCTCTACTAGAAAAAAGATACTCAGAAATAGCGTCTCTACTCAGATATAACAAAACAAGAGATAAGTCTATACAAGAATTAAGTTCAGAATTACAAAAATACAGAGAAGGATTTGCTTATATCGCTTTAAAGCCGTTTATTATGGCTTTAATTTTATTTAGAGAAGAGTGTCAGAAATCCATTAGAGATGCAAAAGAACATGGAATTGATGATGAAAAAGCAAAAAAATATATCGGATATTTAGAGTTGGACTTTGAGGAAATGCTTTCAAATTTAGGATTAGAAAAAAATGAAAAAAATATAATCCTAAACAAAAAACCTCTTCCTGATTTGTCATCAAAAATATTACCTAATGTCACAGAAAAAACAGAAGATATTTATATTGATGAAAGTGAGATATCTGTAAATTCAAAGCCAATCAATAGTTTGACAGAATTAGTAGAACTAATAGAAAAAAATGATAACCACATTAAACGGATATTGAATGACAAGGTAACTTCTGACCTGATTATTAATGAGTATATAAAATTATCATCCAGAACTGATGCAGAGCATTATTATGCTCTTGCAGTACCCGTTATTAATGACATTTATTCGTTGTTCGACAAAATCATTAGAAGAGTTAAAGATATAAAAGGTGAATTTACAGAAAACTATTTTTTAATACAGTCTGAAACTGCTGAAGAGATACATCGAATATTAACAAAATTGGGGACTAATATTGAGACACTTGATAGCGTTTTTGATGTTAAGAAACATAAAATAATAAAAACTGTAGAGATAGATGATGAGTCACTTGATAAAGCAATAGCTAAAGTGTACTCAGATTGCTATATGTATGATGAAAAAATAATATATCAATCCAAAGTGGATATATACAAATTTAATATAAACAAATAATTTTAGGAGAATCATATGGGAAAGAAAATAGGAATTGATTTAGGTACAACTTACTCATGCTTGAGTTATGTTGATGAAAATGGGATTGTCAAAATAATTGATAATTTAGAAGGCGAGCAGACCACACCTTCGGTGGTGCATTTTTCAGAGAATGGAGAAGTAACTATTGGGTCAACAGCCAGACAAGAAGGTTCACATTCACCTGATAGAATGATTGAACGTGTTAAAAATTTTATGGGTGACCCGAATTATTCGTTCACTGTTGATGGACAAGATTACTCAGCATCAGCTGTATCAGCATTGATTTTAAAGAGATTAGTTCGTGATGCACAAAATTTCTGTGTCGGTGAAGCGATTGATGGTGCAGTAATTACATGCCCTGCTTATTTCAATGAAGCTATGCGTGCTGCAACTACTGAAGCAGGTATAAACGCAGGACTTAATGTTTTAAAAATTTTAGATGAGCCTGTAGCGGCTGGGCTTGCTTATGGTAATTCTCGACAAGAGGATATGCAGAAAACGGTTTTAGTTTATGATTTAGGTGGTGGAACATTTGACTGTACAGTTTTGAAAATAAATTTTCAGGGAAGCTCAAAAGAAATGGAACAAATCACTACGCATGGTAATCATCAACTCGGAGGTAAAGACTGGGATGCAAGACTTACAGAATATGTGTGCCACGAGTTTGCAAAAGCACATAGCGATGTAAGTGTAGATGATATGATGCATGATATGGAAATGAAAGCGTGGTTTTCTGAAAATATTGAAAAAACAAAAAAGACTCTGACGAATAAATCAACAACTGTATTAGCTGTATCATACAATGGATCGAAAGAAAGAATAGAAATAACAAAAGAAGCTTTTGAGAATGTTACATCAGGTGAATTAGAAAGTACGATTATGTTAGTAAATGATATGTTAGATAGAAAAGGTCTTTCTATAAACGATATTGACGAAATAATACTTGTTGGAGGTTCCACTAGAATGCCTCAGGTTGAGCAAAAATTAATGCAAACATATAATAAACCTATCAGTTCATTTGAACCTGACAAAGCAGTAGCAATGGGAGCTGCTCTTGTAGCTGATGGTGCTAATTATACAGGTGGGGGTGAGACATTTGATGGTGGCGAGACAGGTGATTCTAAAAGCCAAAGTGGAGCGACATTAGGTGGTACAACGACAGCAGTAGAAATCCAAAATCAAGACGGTTCCACTACTGTATTTATTGAAAAAACATCGAAAAGTTATGGGTTAGTCGTTATACAAAATGGAAGAGATATTATATCAAATATGATTCTTAAGGATTCGATAAAACCTGCACGTGATGAAAAGATATTTGGCACGAATGTACCAAATCAGCTATCAGCCAATTTGCGTATTTATGAAAATGATAGTCTAAATGACATTGTTGAACTACATGAAGGTACTGAAATGTACGAATCGAGCGAACTGTCCTTACCACCAGGATTACCTCAAGGTGCAGGATTAAAGGTAATATTTGATTTGAATGGAAATGGTGAGTTAACGATTTTGCTTACTGTTTTAGATACAGGTCAAACCAATACTGTTACACCAAAACGAATAGGTCAAGAAGCTGCAAATGTTGGTATGGATCAGATTGACAAATTGACTATAGCATAGATGGAAAAGATAATGAACAAGCTGGGTGTGGTCTTATTATGGCTACACCCATACGATAGATTTTTGAGGTTAAGTAAATGGGTTTAAAGGTTGGTATTGACTTAGGCACAACTTATTCTGCAGTAGCAGTTTTTGATGACAAAATAGGTCAAACGAGAATATTAAAGAACTCTAATGATAAAAATTACACACCCTCTGTGATTCATATAGAGAATGGAATAGTTACTATTGGAGACGAAGCAAAACAACGCCAAGCATCTGGTGATTTAAATACTGCTTCTTTTTATAAAAGTATGATGGGTGAAAAAGGATACTCTTTATACCTTGATGGGAAGGAATATACTCCTGAAGAATTATCGGGACTATACCTAAAGGAACTAATACAAGATATTTCAGAGTATAATAATGTACGAATTGATTCTGCCGTGATAACTTGCCCAGCTTATTTTAACGAATTTCAACGTAAAGCTACTGAAAATGCAGGTGTTGAAGCAGGGTTGAAAGTATTAAAGTTAATAAATGAACCAACTGCTGCTATAATAGCTTATGGATTGACAGGAATTGGCAAGAAGAATGTCATGGTTTATGATCTCGGTGGTGGTACGTTTGACGTAACAATTGCAGAAGTAGATGGAACGAGTGTAAGAGTTTTAACGACTAACGGCAATCATCAATTAGGTGGTAAAGACTGGGATTTAGTCATTTCTGAAGAACTTAGGAATAAATTCTATGCTGAGTTTAATGTAAATGTTGAAGACTACCCTGAAGATTACTATCAGTTAAAGGTGCAATGTGAGGACGTAAAAAAACGTTTAACGAGTTTAAGCTCAACTACAGCTACTATTCAAAGTCAAGGTTATACAGGTAAATATACAATAACTCGTGAGTTTTTCGAGTCTGGAACATATAGCCTTTTAAATGAAACAATCTTGTTAATTAATAAGTGTTTTGCCGAACTGAGCAATGAGTTTTCATGGAAAGACATAGATGAAGTTGTGTTGGTTGGTGGTTCTACAAGGATGTTGCAAGTTGGCGATTTTGTAAGAAAAGAGTATGGTCGTGAACCAGTAACAAAAAATATTGATGTAGATACTATTGTTGCAGTAGGAGCCGCCATGCAAGCAGTTCTTTGTGTGGATGAAAGGTTAACATTAGGAGGGTCATCAGGTGGAAGCCACGACACTGCTCATCAAACATCAAATACAGGTTTGGTCATAACAGGTGCATCAATTCAAGACATCACATCACATAGTCTTGGGATGCTTGCTTTTACAAGTGATGAAAAATCGATTGTAAATAGTATTATTATCAAAAAGAATAGTCCATATAATGATGAGTTTGGCAGGGATTATAGTTTTGGTGGCAACCAAATGGAAGTGTTTGTTTTACAAGGGGAAACTTCAGAACCAAGAGATTGTACTCTACTATATAAGTATATAGTATCAGGATTTTCTGGGAGTGGAAAAACAGAATTTTCAGTAAATTTCGCATACAATCAAGGTGGAACTGTTGAGGTTAATGCCAGAACGAAAGAAGGTTTAAACCTAAATGTCGAAAAATCAGATGTAAATGAATCGATAGAAGATTTAATTAATAGGTTACTCAGAGAACGCGAAGAACAAAAAAGAATAGCTCGTGAAGCTGAAGTAGTGTTTATCGTTGACACTTCTGGGTCCATGTGTGGTGAACCAATTACAAAAGCCAAGCAAGCTTGTAGAGATTTTGTGAGTGAATTGAACTTAGAATATATGAAAGTCTCACTCATAGATTTTGCTAAAACTTGTGCAACACCATGTATTGCAGAAAACAGATTGAGTAATATTGAAAGTGCTATTTCAAGTTTAGGGGATAATGACTGCGGTGGATGCACTTCAGCAACTCCATTACAATACTTTAAGGACAAATTTGGATTAAATAAAAAGAGCAGAGTTTTAGTGGTATTGACTGATGGAGAATGGAGTAATCAAAGTTCTGAAAGAAGTGTAGCCTCTACTATAAAAAATGCGGATATAAAAATATATGCGATAGGATTTGGTGATGCTGACGAATCATTCCTACGTGATATTGCTTCAGATGGTGGTGCGAAAAAGATTGATTTAAGTAGATTAAGTCAGACTTTTGTTGAGATAGCTGGAAGTATTGCAACCGAGAAATAAAGGAAATATATGAGTGAGAAAATAGACTCAAGATCGGAAAAAGAAAAGAAAGATGCGGAATACAATTATTATCATGCGTTTAAGATAGATCCTAATGAAAAAGATGATAGTAAAATAAAGACTATAATAGCTCAGAAGAAGAATCAGTGGACAGTAGGAACAGTTAGTCAGAGGAGATTGCTTCAGTTAGTAAATGAAGCAGTTGATATTATGGTAAATCCTGTTTATCGTGAAGAAGAAAATCAAATTGCAAAACAACTCAAACTTAATGATGCAAAGATGTGTATATTGTCTAAAGCCAACAATTTAGGATATCTCTATAAAAGCGACTATAGAAAATTAGCAGATAATAGCGACAAATGGTTAACGATTGATGACATAGAAAAAGCAACAGAAGATTTGATTCAACAAGGTGTTAAATTAATCGATGACACTCAAAAAAGTTTAGATTTTATATGCTATGAGAATATTGATAAATTATTGAAAACAATTGGGAAAAAAGATTTATATGAATTTCTCTCAAAACCTGAGACTTTGCCTGTTGCGACACTGTTTGCTGAAGTAGATGTTGTTTACAAAAGTGTTTCACCAGCCTTAGCAACTGAACCGAAAAATAACGCTATACAAAAAGTGTGTGGAGAAGCGAGAAAAGTATTTAAAGATGATAACACCAAAAAATATTACGATATTTATCTTGCAACAAAAGAAGTATGGGATGATTTTTCGAAACGTCAAGACTGGGGAATATCGCAGATGGAAATGAAAGAGTATTTAGCATACTCTGAGAAAGTAAAAACCGCATTAAATACTTCTGATGTTGATTTTGTTGGGACTATTCTTGCGGAAGGGTTAGGTTTTTATAAAATGACGGTTTTAGGTGGAGACAATCTACAGTTTAATTTATCTTATTCTAATCCCCAAAAAAACAATTATGATAACACAACATCAACTGTCTTAAAAATAGAAAAACTATTGCTTGAAGTACAGACTCAGTTGATAATTTTGAAAAAAGAAATGAGTAATTAATTTATGAGTGTAAAAATAGATTCAAGATCAGATAAAGAAAAGAATGACGTTAACTTCAATTATTATCATGAATTTAAGATTGATCCAAATGAAAATGATAATACAAAAATTGAAGACATTATCAAAAAGAAGAAGAATCATTATACGGCTGGGGGACCTAAAAATCAGAGACTTAATCAATTATATGCAGAAGCTATTGTTATTATGACAAACCCTATTTTTCGCACCGAGGCACACCAGATGGCAAAGCATATAAAATTAGCAGAAGCTAAAGCATTTTTTATGTCAAAAGCCAGAAATTTAGGACATTTATATAAAAGTGATTATAAAAAAATAGCTGATAATAGTGATAAATGGTTAACTATTGCTGATTTGGAAACTGCCACTGTCGATTTAATTGAACTAACAGGAGAACCAATCGATGATACGCAAAAAATCTTGGATTTTAAAAACTATGAAGAGATTGAAAAATTTTTAAAAACAACTGGGAAAGAAGATTTGTATGATTTATTCTCAAATCCCAATGAAACATTTTCAAAATCAACACCTGCACCTAAGCTATTTGCAGAATCTGACGTTGTTTATAGAAGTGTTCCCCCAGCTAAAGCAAAAGAACCAAAGAATGAAGCAATTCAAAAAGTATGTGGATTAGCAAAAATTGTATTTAAAGATGAAAATGTTAAAAAGAACTATGATATTTATCTGGATGCCAAGAAAGAAGTATGGGATGAATTGGCACATCGCAAAAGACTAAACATGTTTGAAATTGAAATGAAAGAATATCTTGTTTATGTTGAAAAGCTTAAAATCGCATTAAATATAAAGGATGTTGTTTTTATAGAAACAATTCTTACAGAAGGTGTAAATTATTATAGTATTTCCATACTTGGAGGTGATGGCAGAAAAAAAAACTTAGAAAACTGCCCATATTGTGATAAGGCATATGATAGTGCCACTAATCCTAAAGTATGTCCTTATCAAGATCAAGGTTGTGGTAAACCATTAGTTATTCCATGTTGGAACTGTGGTAACGATGCACCCTTTACTGTTAAGAATAAAACATGTCCCAAATGCGAAGCAACGAAGGATCATGGGCAACGATTTCTATCAATAGTTAGCAAAATAGACACTCTTCTAGTTACACCAGGTGTATTAATAAAAGACTTACAATATGAATTAAACACTTTAAAAATCATACTTCCTGATTATTCAAAAGTAACAACATCTAAATTAGTAACTAAAGTAGCTGATTATCAAGATAAAATAGATAAATTAATTATTATAGAAGAGACAACAGGTAAAACATACAAGGAAGAATACGATAAGATAATAGATACAATAAACTTAAAGAAGATATTTACAGCATCAGGTGAAGCATCTGCATTAAAAAACAAATACCCCACTTATAATATAGTTACAACTGATACACTAATAAAAAGGATAAATGATGTTATAAGCAAAATTCGACTACATGGTGAGAATGCAAAAACATATTCTGCTCAAAACAATGAAGATGCAACTATAAATGAAATAGCATCAGCACTTGATTTAACAACAGATTATATTGAAGCTCAACAGATCATATCAAAGTTCCCACCACAAATGCCAATATCTGTGAATATCAGTATCAAAGATGATTCTGCATTAGTATCTTGGAAAATTAGCAAACAGCAGAAATTGATAACATTTACTGTTATTAGAAAAAGTGGGTCTGCTCCAACTTCAATAAATGACGGCACTGAAGTAGCTAGTGGGCTTAGCATAGACTTCTTTGAAGACACTACGATAGTTTCAGATACTCCATATTACTATGGTGTTTTTTCAACGAGGCTTGGTGTCATTTCCTCAATCACTTGTACAACTAGTCCTGTGACCACTTATTTTGATGTTTCAAACATACAACAAGATATCATACCGAACAAAATTGTTGTTAAATGGGAAGCTCCTCTTAATGTAAGTGAAGTTGAAGTAATTAAAAAGAAGGGGCTTAATCCTCCAACAGGGCGTGAAGATGGACAAAAACTATCTGTAAGGAATAATTCTTCGTTTGAAGATAGTGATTTTGATAGAGCAGGAAATAGTTATCTATTTATCTGTATTTACAAAAATGACAAAGGGATAAATTGCTCAAAAGGTGTGATCCGCACTTTCAAAGCCTTTGAAGAGATTAAACCGCTTTTAAATGTAAAGATTGAACAAAATAGTACAACATCATTTAGGTTTAAAAGTGATAGTGTGGTTTCAGGTAAGCGTGGTGTTTACTACAACTCAAAAGAGATACATTGTGATTTCGGGAAAACATTACAGATTACTGATTTTAAAAACATGCACAAAGAGATAAAAGAGACAAGTTTATTAATATCAGACGATACTATCGCATCTTTTAATCTTCCAGAAAACAACTCATATTATGTATATCCTGTTATATATAATGAACAGCTTATTATTGTATCAAAACCTGTAATTCTCAACACAATGACAGGTATGTCTAACATCAAACATACTGAAACCAACAACGAAGTTATTATTACAGGACAGCCACATACCCATGCAAAAAATATTATAGCAAAAATCAGTCATTCTGAGTTTCCAACAACCATTAACTCTGATGGAGAAAAATTGTCAGTTAGTAAAGATGATTTTATCAAATCAGGAATGCATATAAAACTAAAAATGGATGTAGATAATTATATTTCAGTCTTTTCAGAAACAGAATTTGATGGAATTAAGTCAATTACTCACGGTGTAAAGCTACAGGATGTAATTACATTTTCTACAAAAGTAACAGTAAGATATGCAATAAATGCCAATATCTCAAACACTAAACCCTTCTCGATAAAAATTGATTTTGAATCAGAAGTACCTACCAGTATACCAATACTTACACTAATAAAAGGAAGTCCAAAACCTTTAAGTGCAAATGAGGGTCAATTAGTAGATAGAACAAATGCATTTGACTTAAAAAAAGGATTGTTCACAAAAAAATACACAGGCAGTTTAACAATCAAATCACAACCTGTAGCAAAGAATACAAAATTCGCATTATTTTCCTCTAACGATAATAAATCAATATCTTTTAAGGAAGTTATAAAATTATAAATATTTAAGGAGAAACACTATGAACGATTATTTGAAAGGCTTAGTCACACAAAAACAAGAAGAGATTCAAAAAGCGAATCAACTTACCGAACGCTATGAGAATGGTAATATCACAAAAGAAGAATATGACAAACAAATGGATGGCATTGAAAATACTTATGATATATTAGGCAAAGAAATTGAATCAGAAATTGAAAAACAAGGACTTAGTGAAAAAGAATTCCAAGAAGCTTGTCAAGAGTTGGAACAAGAAAAAGAACAAGGTAGAGGACGCTAATTAATGCCATATATCAAAGAGGGACATGTGCATAAAACCGAGGTTGCAAAACAAACTCGTGTGAATGAGAGTAATATGTATAAAGCCACAAACAATGATATTAATAAACCTTTAGCACATTATTGGGACGGAGTAAAACATCCAGAGACAAGAGAACAATTACAATCAGATTTTGAATTACACAATAAAAACAACGAATGTGTATACGCTCAATTTCGTGACCAAAATGATAATACTTATTACTACATCAAAGATGATGAGAAAATGGTAGATGAGCAAGTTCAAGAAGATAGAGAACAATTACATGAGATAGAGCAAGATAGGAGAAATAGATAATGGCATTGTCAAACACAAATGTAAAAGTATGTGAAGGAGTTGAACTTCAAGAACGAGTCCCTACCGAGGCTCAGTCATCTCCCAGTGGGATAAGAATCGACTTTGCAGGCAAAAATGGATTAGGTCAACAAGACAGGTTTTCGATACCAGAAAAGCTTATAAGTCAACATTTATTGCTTATTGGTGGAATCGGTTCAGGCAAAACCAACACATTTAATCTGATGCTACAATCTCTAATACCTCAGATGACAAGCAAAGATGTAATGGTTATCTTTGATACCAAAGGTGATTTTTATAAAGACTTTTATCGTCCAGGAGACATAGTGATTTCAAATGATTCTACCGCACGAGGGGCCAATGGGGTCGACTACTGGAATTTAATAAATGAGATAGAGGACGATGGCAGAATTGATGAAAATGTTATTGAAATTGCTAATGCATTATTTGCAGAAAAACTAAAAGGTTCAAAGGACTCGTTTTTCCCAAACGCAGCAAAAGACATAGTATCTGCAATATTATATCATTTTGCCAAAATCAGAAGTCGTAGACCAGTAGATAACCAAACCTTTGCAAATTTCTTTAAAACTACAAGTGCTAACGAAGATTTGAAATCAAAGATAACAAGTGTTTTGGACATGTATAATAATTATACAGCTATGAAGAGTTATATCCCTGATCATGCCAAAGGTCAAGCTGAGGGAGTGATAGCCGAAATACAACAAGTTGTAAGACAGGTTTTTGTCGGAAACTTTGCAAAACAAGGTGCACTTTCATTGCGTCAACTTATTAGAGCCAAAGGTGGTAAACGGATATTTATTGAATATGACATAGGTATCGGAAGCATGCTTGCTCCTGTTTATACTTTGATGTTTGATTTAGCAATCAAAGAAGCTCTTAGTAGAGTTAAAAGTGAAGGAAATGTTTTTTTTGTAGTAGACGAGTTCAAACTATTGCCAAACTTAAAACATATTGATGATGCAGTTAATTTTGGACGTAGCTTGGGGATAAAATTCATGATAGGTATTCAAAATACTGATCAAATTATAGAAGCTTACAGTGAAAACATGGCAATGAATATTTTCTCAGGTTTTTTAAATCATTTTTGTTTTAAAGTAAATGATTTTTCTACACGTAAGTACATCAAAGAAAGAGGTGGCGAAAATAGGAAATGCACCACTTTTAAAAGCACAACTGTACAGGAAAGTATATCAGTTGCAAATGTTGTCGAAGACTGGGATATAGCAAATTTAAAGCTTGGTGAAGCAATAGTTATGTTAAACAATGCTTCACCTTTCAAATTTGGATTTAGTGAATTTAAAGGGAAATAGTATGGGAATTTTTGATATCTTTAAAACTCCAACGTCAAATCAAAATCTACAAAAAACAATCTATATAGATACAGGGTTGGGTAATGTGGCAATAGTTGGAAATTCTAAAGCAGGTAAAGAAGCAATCTTAAGAAATTATGCGATTGACGCATATAATTGTAATGCGGCTGTTTTTATGTTTAGAAATGCTGCTATGGGAATGTCTACATATCCTGCAATAGCAGCCTCACCCAATAGTGTGTGTGAAATGGACAATTCAGACCATGCAATGACTGAACAATTTGATGCATTTGCTCATTGTAGCACTGAAGCTGATAGAAATAGTGCTATAATAAAATTGTTCGAAACATACTCACCAATTGATCCGAGTAAAAAGATGAATTATATGACTTACATTGATATTATGAGAAAAATGTTTAAAACATTCGGGAAGAATGTGCCAATTAATGAATTTAATAATTATTCAATTGATGATATCGATGATATGAACCGTCGGGCACCTATACCACAGGCAGATAAAGATAGGAATGATCGTTTTCTAAACGGATTTAGGAATGATGCTATGGGTATAGAATCTTATTTTAGAGTTTTTGCGGACAATACAATTGGAAATATTATGTCAGGAAATAAAACCTTAGATAAGGTGTTTCAAACTAAAGATTTTATGGAGATTAGTTTTGACTTTAGTTCCAAACAAGCAGAATCTGATATATTGTTATCAACTTTTATAGATAATATAAAGAAGTACAATTTTTCAGCTTCTCGTAAAAAAAGAGTTGTTGTTGTGGCTGATGAGATCCCAAATAACTCATTAGTAAACACAGGTTTTATAAGGCTACTTAAAATGGCAAACTGTCAAGCAATAATAACTATATCAGATATAACAGCCTTAGTTGATGTTTCTAACGATTGGATTGAAGCAATTGATAGCTTTTTCTTTTTAAAGCAAAACTCTAATAAAAACAAGGAATATTGTGCAGAAATGTTTGGGAAGTATGAAAAAGATAAAGTAACGACATCATCGGGTCAAACAAACCAAAAACCAAGTATCTTTAATTTAGGTTTTATTGATCCTGATAAAACAACTGTAAACAGAACCACTACTGTGACTAAAGAAAAAGAATATAACTATCCGCCTGAAGAATTTGCGAACCTAGGTGAGTATGAATCGATATATTATTTTAAAAACACAAATGATCATGGAAGATTAAACTTAAATTAGGAGATGTTTAAATGACAAAAAAAGATAAAAAAAGAGGAGTACAAGCTTGATAGACAAATTATTTTCAAAACTAAGTAAAAAGTTTACATGTCCGTATTGTTATGCTGAACACTGTATCACAGAATGTGGCTTAAGATGTTCTTATAACGTAATAGGGCAGCCTGATAAAAAATGTAAATTTGATATTAAAAAATATGATGATACTGATGGGACAAGAGATTGGATTCCGCTTGCTAATAAAAAGAAATGCCTCGATTGTAAAGAAGCTACTCAACATATTTTTTGTCCCATATACAAGGATAAAGAAATACCAATTGAGTTCTTATCAATGAAGAGTTTACCGATAGCATTACTTGGGGCTAAAGCTTCAGGTAAATCAAATTATATCGGTGTATTGGTAAATGAAATTCGAAAGACAATGACAGGTCCGTTTAATTGTTCATTATCTTTAGTTTGTAGTCAAGAATCAAAAAAGGCTTATGATCAATATTATTATAAACCTTTATTCATTGAAGGATACACGGCATCAGCGACGACCGGTGCTGTAATTGTACCTCCGATGATATTTCCACTTAGATTTATGAATGACAAGAAAAAGATTGTGAATATGACTGCATTGACTTTTTATGATACTGCAGGTGAAAATCTTGATGATGATAAAGTAATGCAACAATTCAACAGATATATAACTAATGCAAAAGGAATAATTTTATTGTTAGACCCCTTACAAGTTCCAGTGATAAGAAAAAAACTTACAGCAAATGGATTCACTGACCTCCCAGCAGAAAATACTGAAATCAATATTGTTTTAAGTAGAATCTACAAGCTTATTTCAGACATGAAAAAGGTGAAAGATATATCGATCCCACTTGCATTAGTTTTCACAAAAATAGATGTCCTAGAGCAATATAACATTCTTCCGCCTGATAGCTGCTTAAAGACAGAATCAGAGCATGTTAATTGTGGTTCATTTGTAAAATATGATTTCGAAAATACTAATATTCAAATGAAAGATTTAATCGAGAATTGGTTAGATGATGAATTAATAAGGATGATAGATCATTTTAAATATCATTCCTTTTTTGGAGTTACAGCCTTAGGTGGTAGTCCAATAGGAGATAAAATTGATAAAAATGGTATTCAACCTCGCAGAGTTTTAGACCCTCTGCTTTGGCTCCTAGCTGAAAATAAATACATAAAGACTACAAAAAAGTAGGGTACTGACTGTGGATTTTGATGATGGTTGCGGATGTGGTTGTGGTGTTATAATAACGATTGTTATTATTGCTATACTTGCACCAATATTGGTATATTTATTAGCAGGTGTGATGTATGTAGCTTTAGCTGGACTCGGGATAGGAGTTCCTGTTGGAATTTTTTATGGAATCAAAAGCTATTGGACAGCAATCAATAACAACATAAGAAATAAAAACTTAAAAATAACTATGAATACGATTACTACTCTTTTTATCCTCATTAGTGTCGTTTATTTAATAGCTATATTATATTTTTTATCGCATTATCTATGATGGAGGCTTATTAATGAAACATACTCAACCAGCAGAAATTAAATACATATTCAGAGATGCTTTTATCGACTTGTGCAATGTGATAATAGGCTCATTTTCGGAATGCGGGAATATTGCTCGGAAAATATCAGAATCGATTAAAGATACTTGGTCTAATAATATTAAAGATGCTTTTGATGACAATTGGTTTAATGGTATATTTATTGCGTTATGGGGAATATCAAAACTTGGTTTTTTTCTAACCAATTTAATTTTTTGCTTAGTCTTTACTCCTTTGATTTGTTTTTTAATTACTACTTTTCAAATCAGTATTTTAGTGGTGTTCTTCTCAATTGCATCGGTATACTTTGGGATAGTTATATTATCCGATTTTCTTTATTGCACAATACATTCAATCGCAAGTCATTGTCCTGCTTGCCAATCAAAGTTCAGTTTGCCAAAATATGAATGTCCGAGTTGTTTAATAGAGCATGATAAATTACGTCCTGGTGTATACGGGATATTAATCCGTAAATGTAATTGTGGTAATAAATTACCAACAACATTTTTTAATGGTAGAGAAAAACTGTCAGCGAGTTGCCCTTACTGTAATTGCAATATCAAAGATGGTGGAAAGCGAGCCTCATGGTGTATACCAATAATTGGGGGACCAAGCTCAGGGAAAACATGTTATATAAATATGACAATGTTGTCGCTCGAAAGCAGTGCATCATCTAAATATGGTTTAGATTTCCATTATGAAGATAATGGACTTGATGATTTTAAAAAGAATTCCAGTCGCTTATCATCTTGCCAAGTGCCTGTTAAAACAGCTGACAATAGGTTAAAATACTATCAATTTTCACTTACACCTAAGGGTTCTACAAAACAATTAATCTCGCTATGTGACGTGGCAGGAGAAATATTTAATACGTCAATCAGTGGAAATGAAATTAATAAACAAATTGGTTTTAGATACGCAAATGCTTTTATTTTAATTATTGACCCACTTGCAATCTCGAATTACCGAAACGAGTTAATAAAAACTCAAAGCCTCAATGATTATAACGGCTCTTCACAACCGATAGATGAGCTTGCTTCTACATTGATTGAAGCGTTACAGAAAATGTTCAGTATCAAACCTAATGTATTGTTAAAATCAAACGTAGCTGTAGTATTCACAAAAATGGATATTCCTGGGTTAGACACTCTAATCGGAGGGAATGCGGTGTTAAAACAAGCAATTAATACAGATATAAAAACAATATATAAAACTCAAAATGATTTGTGCGAACAATTTTTACGTAAATATAATGAAGATAATTTTGTAAAAATAATATCTCAATTTAAAAACATACAATACTTTACATGTAGCTCATTGGGGCATGTAGAAATGGACAACCTTTTAAAGCATCAAACGTTGAAGAACCATTTTTTTGGCTTTTGAGAAAAGCAAGTAAAGTGATTGATAAAAATATAAAATGATAGGAAGTAAGGAGGCTCTTTATGAGTGATGATGACAGATGGGCAGGTATAGGTTGCTTAATTGCGTTAGCAGCTCTTTTTG
>Ga0131853_10012375_pt1 | contig 15626 bp, 9 predicted proteins | sample TergutLab28metaG_FD_92764 | JGI IMG/M metagenome (GOLD analysis project Ga0131853, IMG submission 92764) | Labiotermes labralis P1 segment gut microbial communities from Petit-Saut dam, French Guiana - Lab288 P1 (version 2) (version 2) | ecosystem: Host-associated > Arthropoda: Insects >...
ACCTGTGTACTGAACAGTCACCCAAAGAGAGTGACGATAACAGATGCTGTACTAATACAATTTGTCCTTCTGAAGATGAGCATAATAGTGCTCGAAACATGTACAGGAATATAATAAATGTATTGAAATAAAGAATTTGTGCATCAAGTTGGTAAAAAAAAGACTATCGTTATATTAGGATGCACGGTCAACGAAACATGAAAATACTCATTTATAATTAACAGTTCAGATGCTGACTTACTGAAGGACTGCAAAATTTCTACACTCTCCAGAAGATACCAATTAAGTATCATATATAAGCATTGTTAAATTGGCTTAACGTTTGGTGGGTGAATGAGAGTGTTAACAGTTTTCATTGTTCATACCAATGATGACTGTGAAGAATTCTCATTTCTTTAATGCATGAACAGATATGCTAAGTATTGACTATGAACAGAATGGAACGCAATATTAACACTGACATTTTGAATACAGTACTTGATATGGAAGCTAGAAGCACCCGTAGTTTACAACACACTGGCTCAAACCTACATGCTACTTAGGAGGCCCATACAAATTTATCATGATTGCCAATTACAACTGGGCAGCATGAAGTAGCCACTCAGTTTTACAATTAATACATTATCTCTGCCAATAATGCACTACTATCTAAGTGCTCAACCACCTATATTCAAGACATTTTGTTAAAATTCTTGTATTACAATTGTATCATGCTACTAAAGTCCTATTGAGTTCAAATTATATCACTTCTTGATTTGTTTTTGGAAGGGATATTTCAAAACCTTGTGTTAAAAATTCAAAATCTGCCAGACGGTCAAGTGAGGAACCTGTGCGACATTTGAGGTTCTAACAGCAGTTAAAAAATACATTGCAATCTTCTGGATTCTTACACACTGAGGTCCGGTAGGTAATTATCCAAGTACCGGACGAACGTGCTGCCTCCAACTTCAAAGTAGAAGTACCATGAAGCAGTACATTGGTAACTGTCCAGCAGCCTGTATGGTGTCAAAACCCACAAGATCACAATGTAGTACTTTTGCAAAATGCCCTTGTATTTCCAAAAGACCCCTTCCAAGAAGAAAGAATGCAGCTGCAGCATCAGTCAACATCCTGACTGAAGCTTCACACATATTTATAATTAGGCCTCTAGCTATGTGAAGATGCACAACAGTGTACTGCACATGTGGCATCAGACTGCCACAATAAAACTAGCTTTTGTACTGCTATTGTTCTAATACACCAACACACAACAAACTTTCATTGTATAACAATGGCAGGTGCACAAAAATTACAGCATTCTGGCATATCTGCTAAATTTATTGATCAGCACAGAAATATAATGACATCTGCACTTTGCAGTGACAACTATGTACTGAAGGACTTGTGGGTAGGTGTAGATTCTGTTTTAGAATTCTCTGCTGACCAGAAGATATTCAGTTTCATTGACAGCTACTGTGTTCTTTGCTTTATGTAAATTGTGTTGTGTTAACAGATTATGCAATAGCATGAGAATCTTTTGTTTACACAAATCAGAATTTAATTTTGGTGGTAACGGTGAGGGGGAGAGGGGGCAGGAGGAAACTTTAAATGTCACTAATGACACTGAAAGCTCTGGCCAGAATTATACTGAGCTGCAATATTCATCATGTATGCACAATATTTCTTTTAAAACTTAACACTGGTAAGCAGTCTGAAATTTGATCAAGGTCATGTCAACGGCATGATATCTCTAATACTTCTTCTTATTCTTCTTTTTTTTGAAGGGGGCCATCCCGTTGTGTGTCGTCAATTATTTATTATATTAGTGCCATCAATACACAACAAATACAAAGACCAGATGTATTAGTAAAACTGGGTTAAATCTGGCGACATGTTTCGGCCGTTAACCGGCCATCCTCAGGCCAACAAGTAGTAGTATTATTAAAGTACATTGGATAAACTGTTTGAATGTACCTTAATAATACTATTACTTTTTGGCCTGAGGATGGCCGGTTAACGGCCGAAACATGTCGCCAGATTTAACCCAGTTTTACTAATACATCTGGTCTTTGTATTTGTTGTGTATTGACGGCACTAATAAAATAAATAATATCGAATACTTCTGTTACAATATATACAGTATATACTGTAACAGAAATACTTAACTCTAAGGAAAGCGTAGAAAAATATATGAGTGGAAGTTATGTTGTGTCATAAGAAATGTGTTACAGAATAGGAAATCTGTTTGGCTCCCTGCACAAATGTATCTATTTGAAAATATTTAGTCCTCATATTAAAGTACAACCCCCAAAACTTTTTTTCCTGTCAAAACTATCTTCATCTGAAATACCCGTATTCTGATTTTTGAAATCTGTATCACAGAAATGTGTATCAATGCAATACCTTCGTCAGAAACTTCCTAAACCTTGGACACTGCAGACTACTGACTGACCTCAAACAAAGGAGGCCATTACCAGTCTGATAGTGTGGGCCATCCCAATACTTTCCTTATTTTACTGCACCTCGTCTTCATGCAGTCTGTCTTACGACAGGTCCACAGCCTTTTCCAAAGCAGTTTTCTACACAGTGCGATCTAGAACTTCCTCTTTCAACTTACAGTATCTTCTTGTTTTCTTAAGGCCATCCAGTAGCTGCTTATGTCTTCTTCCTCGTCTCCCCATCCCTTCTATCTTTCCTTCAATAATGCATGTTAGATGGCAGACCTTACACAAGATGTGACCAATCCAATTGGCCTTCCTTTGTTTTAATTGTACGTACTTGTAATAGTTGTCCGTTTTTCACGAATCAATCCATGTGATCTTTCCATCCTCCACCAGCACCACATTTCATGGCTTTCAAGGTGTTTCTGTTCTATTATCCAAAGTGTCCAAGTTTCAACACCATAAGAAGCTGTTCTCCAAATGTCACATAAAAAAACTGTCATCACATAACTTTAGTTACTTGCTACTGCTTTCAATCCTTGAAGCCCAGTGTATTGTAACAACAAACTATTCTTTATCCAATAATGTATGACAACTGCAGTAACTAATCATCCCTACTCCCATCCAGTATGAATCAGGGCTGTACACACAAGTTACTAACGTTAGACCCACTTTTACCATCTGCATGACAACTTTTGATTGTGGGGTGGATAAAAGCACAGCAATACTGTATTTGGCCTCTCCTCTTTGCCATAAAACTTTCGCCTCAATTATATCGCCCCCTGTACTGAATACCATTCGGAAAACCTAAGCATACATGGGAGGATATGATTAAAATGGGTCTTCAAGAAATATGATGGGAGGTGTGTACTGGATTGATCTGGCTGAGAGGGGACAGATGACAGTCCAATAAGGAGAGGGTTTTAAATGAGTCAAAACACAACTAAGTTTTTTATATGTTGTTATTTTAAACTGATGACATGTTTCAGCCCCTGCTTTGGGCCATCTTCAGGTCACAAAAGTACTTATTCACGGAAACTAATCTACCTACTCTAAATAATGAGTGTTATATTGTTAGGTTTATGATATATCCAGATCTTAACCTAGTCATGAACAGTGTTAGAATTTTGAACAACAACGTGATCTCGTTGAGTTTTAGATTGATATATTTTATGACTTATACTGTGTAGTTTCCTCGAATAAATACTTTTGTGACCTGAAGATGGCCCAGAGCAGGGGCCGAAACACGTCGTCAGTATAAAATAACATCATCTAACAAACTTAGTTGTGTTTTGACTCATTTAAAACCCTCTCCTTATTGTATTACAAAACACAACGGGGATGGCAGTCTCTTATGAACATGTAATAAGCCTTCAGATACCATAAAATGAGAGGAATTTCTATACTGGCTGAGGAACTACTAGCTTCTGAAGAAGGACTCAGCTTCATGGCGTTTGTTAGTTACTTAGTAGAAGTGAGTGTAAGGTAATTGCATTTCTTTGTTACTTTTTATCGTAATGGTGGAAAAAACCTGGACATCAAGTGTTAAATATGAAACCAAAGGAATGATACAAGCAAGCTGCTTCAGATCTGGGGTAGTGGATGAACTGTAGTGTATGATATGAGCTTTAAGGTTCTCACTGCAATGGATGTTACATGTCCTGAGATGTGACATCATGTACTCTGCTACATGGTTACCAACATTCTGAAGGTAAAATGCCACCTTCATCTTTCAAGTGCATAATTAGTCTAACAGGAAGATGGAGGCAGCAGGCTCCTACCATAATCACCCACCAAACTACATGGTGTTGTATCCCAGTGGGATGTACAGTGTTCCAGTCTGACCTAAGTGAGCAAAATATTGAGGGAGGGATGTATGTTCTCTACCCCCTCCTCTCACCATTAGAAATAAAATCATTGCACCTATGTACTGAGGGAGCAAATTTGCCGTATTTTTCTAATGCCAGTATCTGTAGACTGACACCAGCAAGAAAAAATATGTATGGTACAGCAATATTTAACATTTATAGTGAGCCTAATGCATATATCTGATTACACCACAAAATACATAATTACCATACAATGCTAGTGATGTCTATGCTACACTTCCCTTCATATAAAGTACTTGTGCGTTCATAGAGTGGTAGCACGTCACAGAACACCACCTAGTGATGCTTTCTATATGTAAAGTCATCCATCGTTCTGACATTCATTACTTAATGCAGGTAATCACATAAAAATTCTCACATTATATACAAGCTGTTATAAATACACAGAATTCATAGGTGCTGTTTCTGGCCATGAACTGGGTCAACATATTCTAATTTTTTGATACTTAATGGAAGAGAAATAAAAAATTCCAAGTGAAAACTTGAACTCTGATAGATTACATGATCTCAGTACTGACTCTACATGTGCACCCAATAATGGTCCTTAACAACAATCTTACAGAAATCTAAAAAATTAATTATCCACATATTTCTTGATTTAAAAATGATTCTGCAGTGAAAAATGCAATGAAAACCAAAACCTTAAAATGAATAGTACACAATTTGTATGAATATAGAAGAATCCTTACAGTTGTGAATCTACATATTGTCACAATATTTATTCTGTACTTATTGTCATGATCTTTGTCTATCATAGAGAAACACCTACTTTACCAAATGTCACAAATGCAAAAGGGCAACGTTTCACAACATAAATATTTTAAATTCACATAATATTTTGGAGAAAATAAATACATAAACTGTTAATTTACAGTAAAGTTATAATAGATCAATATTTTCATATACTCATTGTCTTTTACAAGTTAATATGGAATTATACGCTATGTTGCGTTACATAAAATATAGTATTTTATGATCTTTTTAACTATCAATCTAACACTGAAAGCAAAAAAAAAAAAAGCAATTTCTGTACTATGATATAAATTAAAATATCTTGAAGCATAACGTTACAAACATCTTTGCTGTCATATTGCACCACAACATTTTAGTTCAATAATTTTATCAAATATTGTATAGTACATTTTTTATAAATTCCAAAAGTGATGAATGAAACCTTCAAGTAATTAAGTACACTTAAATTATATTTCAAATACCAGAAGGCAATTGCTTCAGTGTTACGATTTTCCAGAACACTGTCACTCACTGATCTAAGGTGGAAGAAATACACGCTACCCGCTACTCACATCAGAAACAATGTCTCACCACAAATTCTAAATTCCAAGACGCTGAGTTATGGAATGTGGTACTGTGACTCAAACACAGATTAAGGATATAGGGAAAGACATTTATCTATAAGATAATTTACCATCCACAGCCATCAATGTACATTCTAGTTGACTAATTGAGCAAATGGCTTACTTATGATTGAGTACTCAAGAATAGGAGAGATGACAGCTTTCTGTGGACTCTCTCAGACTAGGGAAGTCTTTTACCTAATTAAAGCATCACCCTTTTATCAACATTTACCAGCTAGAAGAGTACAAATGTCATAGATAGGAACTTACCAGTTTACAGCGCCAAATACTGACAACACTAAATGGTACATGAAGTTGAGGTAATTAAAGTGCTTCTATTGAAACTCTAAATATAACATGCAAACATAGTTTTCAAGTGTACTTAAAACTTTAAGGTATCATTACAAAAACTAACTTGGATATATATTAGTTATGTCCTTGCTTATTGTCAGAATGCAGTAAAAATGTGGGATATAATGTACCTCAAGTCATCTTATCCTCACTGATATGGATATATTGTCACAGCACCACTACGGTTTTCTCTCAGCAACATTTTACCTTGTTTGAACATGGATATCCGTATCATTATACAAGATAGAATCTTGGCTGTTGTATATTGTCATTCTGAGATAAATGATGAGAGATAATTGTCATTGTAAAATTATTTGCATCCACCGTCTGACAATAGAAAAAAATAAACTATGGTAGAGAAAGAACAAAATTACTACATCTCTTCAAGACAACCTGAAATTGTATTATGTAATCACTGTCCAACACCATCCTGAGACAGCTCATGACCTGATACTTCAGTACAGTTTCAAAACATACTAAATAATTCTAAATGAGGAATTAATATTTGGTATACATTTTAGCTATTTTCAAGAATATTTTAAAGTTTTAAGAAATGTAAACAATTCAAAACTTACAAATAAGGTAAATCTTATACAAGGGTAATTCTTGAATATCTGATAAACACAAAACCTGATCACATAACTATATTATAGATAGAACACTTGACATGTGGACTTCAACTGCTGCATTACATAAAAGAAAGTGCAACTTTCTGATGCACTGACATATACTTTAGAAACAGCACCACACTACATGTTAACTGTATATGAATAAATACAAAAATTTAAAATAATGGCAGGATATCAAGCAAGTGACAGATCGCACACTGCAACATTGTTACTCAGAATGCCACATTCCAGCAGAACTGACCTGTCATAAAATGTACAATAAAGTATTTAACATGTCAGCAAAACAGAATCTGATTCACGTACTGATACGCAATGTGGCAACTCAGAACATCACAGATCATTTTGATAGGAATTTGTAATACAGAAAATCTCCAACATTCACATGGCTCGCCTTGTTTCTGAACTGTCCGCTGTGCAGTAATTAAAAAAGAAAAAGCTTTGGAAAATGGATCTGTTACCATCATTACATGAAAGGATAAGAAACAGTGACTGTTTCACCTTAACATACAAACAGATTCAGTTTGTGAATCGTGTTCTTTATGGACTAAGTTACAGGGAATTCCAAAAACTATTTCTCTTTAATATTTATATGAAACCATGTAATGCTACTGTAGTAAAACCATGTGTCAGCTAGTTTCTCACTGATCAACTCCATGGATGGCATCCAAAGCTTTTGGTACAGCTGACAAAAGGTGAGAGGTTCACTTCACTTTCTCTTCTTCCCTTTTACTTGCTTTCATAGGTTTGCAGATTTATCATGTGCCTGAGCTTGTGAACTGTATTTAGTTGAACATTGAACAAAGTGTTCAGCTGCTATACTTTTACAAAGTATGGGGCATGGAAAGAATGCTGCCAGAAGTTTTACAAATAATGTCCTGTGTCAACAATGCCACTTTCAGTGCTGGACAAAAATGAAACATGAAAATGCCATGTTTTATGCAAAGAGAAATTTCATGAAAAATGTTCATATGGACAAAAGTATGCAAAACGTTTTGTGCTTGATGGCTCTTCAAAGTGGGATATAAAAGCCTCTGCTCATGTGGCAACAAGCTCTTAAAACTATGGTCATACACAGTTACAGCTGAAGAAGATATCTTTCTGCCTGAGTAGGAAGGAAGAAGTCATATTGCAGGGGGTTTCATGGTTTCAATAGTTGGTGGTCAATAGAATTATTGATCTCATACTTGTATTGTATTTACATGAAGCATGCGAATGTCAAGACCCAAAATTTGGATGTTGGTTTTGAAAAATCTCTACAGTTCATGAACTTTCCGTGCACGACCATATATTTTGGAGTCTTGTGCTGTATTGTGCAAAAAAATCTGGAGGTTGGAGTTCTTTTGGAGAAGCAGTAAATTCCACCAGTTACGTTTGATTAATCCTGACAGTGTTCTTCAGGGAACATACAGAAGAAGAAACAATGCAGGAAAACGCTATAGTCCACACATAAAATTTCTCAACAAGTGTCCAGACAAAGTATTAATATCTGATTCATAACTCATGGATTGTGGGGAAAACTGTGGGACAGATTTAAAAAAAAAAAATCCACATTAATTGCAAAAAATTAAAGACAACATTCAAACAGAACTTCGTTGTTTTTCAAGATAATAACTCTGTCATGCATAAAAAAATATTTTCAACAGGAGGGAATATTAGGTTAGGAACTCGAGGGTGGCACTTCGGCTCTTTTATAGAAGAAGGTGAACCGAATATTTGGGGAAAAAACAAACTTAAAATTCATGGTGGATGCAGACTTCCTGTATAATAATAATACTTCCACAAAAGCTGCTATGCACAGGGACATAATAAAATACACTCCCTGTTGTAATAAATTAGTTTTGCCAATATCCCGTTAAATGCTTGAATCACAAGCCTGTGTGCTTGCCCTGTTACGTGAAGGGCAAGAAACAAATGTCCATTCCAAAATAATACTGTTGACTGACGCAACAGGAAACAGGGAGCTGGGGCAGCTCTGTTGGTAGTGACTAGAATGGGAAACCGCGAATCAATTACCAACAGGAGCTAGAGATATTTGTGTATCCCTTTTCACAGCATCCAGACATGATCTGGTGCCCACCCTTCATATCAAATAGATATGGGAGGGAGGGGGTGAGTTCTTTTCCAGGGTTGAAGTAGCTCCAGCATAAAGCTGAGCACTCAACTTCATCTAATGCCAAGGTTAAGAATATGTGGGACTAAACCTCCGATCACCCATGTCTTCATGGCGTGGTACTTAATTAAGTACAGGGGAAAATGTACCTTATCTTTTACATTTACAAGTGCATATAATCAGAAACTTTGGTACAGTGGCACAGGGGAAGGCTCTGCTATGCCTGGGCCCCAAGCTTCAGTGGGATTCATCTGGTTTCTGGCACTCCACATTTAACTTTAAAAATGAGGGCATGATACTGTGATGTATAATTGTGTAGGAGATTGCTTACACTGTACACTGTACATGTTATGTGTGTGTGTGTGTGTGTGTAAATTACCCAAGAAACAACTAAGTCATATCTTAATTACTGATTGTTACATATATAATTTGTGGGCCGGGTAGCGCAGTCAGTATAGCGACTGACTACAGGCTGGATGGTCTGGGATCAAATCCCGGTGGGGACGAGATTTTCTGCCCATTCAGACCGGCCCTGGGGCCCACCCAGCCTCCTGTACAATGGGTACTGGGTCTTTCCTGGGGGTAAAATGCGGCCGGGGCATGCTGCTGACCACTCACCCCTTCAGTGCCGCGGTCATGCAAGAGTAGAGCTATACCTCTATCCACCCTCTGGGCCACACCGGGCCTGTAACGGGTTCACTTTACCTTTACCTTTTTACATATATAATTCATGACCTCAAAATTAAAACTGCCTACGAACAGTATCTCAAGTTGAGGGTCAGGCATTGGTCTAATAATTCCTCAATACAAAAACCAGCATTTTACAAAATGACAACTATTTCAAGCAGATGAATGGAGAGGATGTGAGAACTTCTGAAAGTTCAAAACCTTTTAGGATGACATATAAAACCCTACGCTTCACTTCTGCTGAACTGCAGAATATGCTACATGGAGCTGCATTAAATAACCACTCAGAATGTCTCTAATTTAAGACACATCCTTCAGTCATTTCACTTTTCCTGGCAAAACTAAGTGTGCTTGTCTCACCAGAAGAATGTAGGACAAAATCACAGTGTAAAGAAAGCTAATAAATCCTTTGGAAATGTGACAAAATTCAAATATTTAGGAATGACACTAACATATAAAACTAACATAATGAGAAATGAGAGCAGATTAAATGTAGGAAATACCTGGTACCCTTTTATCTAGAATGTTGTGTTTTCCCATTTGCCGTTTAAAAACATAATGCTCAAAAACTGGTTGCTTGTTTTGAGTGGTATGAAATTTGGTCTCTCAAATTTAGGAAGGAACACAGCTGAAGGTGCTTGAGAATAAGATGCTGTGGAGGATGTCTGGGCCATAGATTGATGAAGTAACACAAGGCTGGAGAAACTGCATAATGAAGAGATACATTGTTTCTGCTCCCCACAAGAAATTATTAGGTTGATCAAATCAAGGATCATGCATGTAGTACAAGTGGAGGACGAGAGAAATGCATACTGGTTCTTGATGGCAAAATCTGATGCAGTCTGCAAGGGTGGCAGAAGTGGTACTATAGGTCAGAAGGAAAAACCTGACCCATCTACATAACTGCTGCCACCTGCACTGTATGAGGAGAAAACTACTGAGTGCTGTGGTGTATTTTCTTGTTACCATTTCATTGTATCTGCATGCTAATATTTCCATACATTTTTGTGTTGCATTTCATTAGTAAAATAATTCGAAAATAATGAATGAGAAACGTAAGAACCAACATGCTAATTGTAAGACTCAGGAACAAAGAGAGCAAGAATATCAATAATTCTCGGTTTGTTATTAAAAAAAACCAGAAAATGTGTCATGTTTGTACCTGTGGGGCCAAACAATAGGCACTGATAAATATCTGTAATACTACAAACAAAATGAAATCAAACTGTGTGAATTTTTGCTTGAAAAAACTTGTATAGAAAATTAAAGTAAACTAAGGTGTAAAAAAGGTAAATCAGTCCCATTACAGTCCTGGACAGGCCCAGAGGGTTCCAGGCAGTTAAAGGTTCCCAGATTTTCGTCACAATGACACTGGATGGTGGTAAGGTTGTCAGCCAAACGCACTGGCCGCCTTTGCCCCCAGGAAATACTCCTGGTACTCATTTTTGTTAGAGACTGAGTCGACCCCAGGACCATAGTGCGATCAGAAGGATTTTATGTCAATGAAAAATCCAATGACACCAGCTGGGATCGAACCAACGACCTTCTGAACTGTAGCACAGCACCTTAACCACTGTGCTACTGTGGTCCCCTAAAGGTGTAGAAACATAAATTAAAGTGGCATGTTTTTTTCATATTTGTACCGTGCATCTCGATATTATCAAAGTTTTATTTATTCACCAACTGATGTACTAGTGAGTTGTAAAAAAACAATATTAAAATTTGCATTAAAATTTACATGAAAGTAGCACTGTCCCTGTGCTTCATTAGGAATTGCACCATAAAATCATACTGGAGTGAATGCATTCTGACCCTAGGTACTTGACAGAGGTGAAAGGTCAGCTTCATGTTATGGCCACACTACCCTCTGGGAAGAAGCTACTAGTCCCTGTTTAATGAAATGTTGAAAGGGCCCCACAGCCAGTTTTGACTCCTTGCAAGAGAAAAATATCTTGACCCGCAAAATGAAACCCTTGCTTGGATCACCAGGTCCGTGGGACTCCAACAGTTTTACGGCAAACGGCCACACCATTACTGTGGGATGGTTTGTGGGACAGGCATGGGAAAATAAAAGTAAGTGGAATACCTAACCACTTAAATTATTGTGTAGTTTTCATAGTATGCACAATTTACAAATGCAGCCATGGGCCACAGAAATACAACCTGGTGGTTCGGATGCAGCCCATGGGTTGGAAATCCATATACTCATACAGGCCATTGCCTACTCACTAGACTGAATGAGCTATCCCACTGACTTGTAGAAATGGCAAATAATGTAATTTAAATCAGCGTTTCACAACCTTTGTGAGACCGCGGTCCGGTAAATTATTTTTTCATAACACAAGAGCCCGATCCCAACAGATTTACTCGTCAGTTCCTATCCAATTTTTTTTTTAAGTTCATACATTAAACTAACATAAGTATTAATAACTAATTATGGCACAATCATAAAGAGTATTAGTACACTTATGTGTACGGTGTGGCATGTCGACAAATATAAAATTACATTTAAATTAGTTATCAATTCCAGGAGAATCTCTCGTGGCCCGGTATAATTGATGCAAGGGCCCGTTACAGGGCTGTGGCCTGGCGTTTGAGAAATACTGATTTAAATGATTTCATTAATAAAACATTAACTGTGTAGTTTCCATAGGCTGTCACAGAAGCTTCGTATGTCACTTACAAATGCGCTGCCAACCTTGCCAAGTAGTGTGGCGCTGCTGTTGCATTTCATCACAGATTAGTCACCATATGAATGAATTGTGAACTGTTTGACTTCCTGCATACGGTTTACCAGACCCGTGCAGAAGAGTTGATGTTTGTTTTTCATGAGTGCATTTCCTTGTCATCATTTGAATACAGTGCCATTTGCTGCATGATCCATGGAACATATTTTGGAACATATGCATACACACCAGGTAGACGAGGCTGTGCACATTTGATTCCCCAACTTACAATTCCACCAACATACCAACGGTCTCGCTTCTCAACACGACAGAGGAGTGGACCTCCAGAGTCACCCTAGAACACAAAATAAAACATCAGTGCTCTTAAAGATTACCCATGCTTTCTACTTGCAGAATTCAGACAACTCGGGAGTTGCTTTCCCTAGTTCCCATGCTGCACTCAACTTGGGATGGCCAGGTAGATTGTGGCCTGGTGGTATAGCAGCTATTTCTAGAGCATCAACTTACGTGGATGGTTAACACCTGCACCTTGGTACCACACACAACAATTAGTGTGGCAGTAACAGAAGTGCAGACAGTTTTTGGAGTTGAGGGTTGTTTGACCATGCATCTTCCTCATGAAATAAAGAGAATGCCAACTTGGTGCAACTAGATAATTTTACTGACGTGTTCTTAGCTGGACATGTTTCGGATACATACGCCCATCATCAGGAGCATTAGATGTTGAGTTGTAGCATATGGTTTTCTGCACCGAGTTTTTGGATGGGTGGTGCTCTTGAGAGCCGCTGCATAGGTCGTGTGTATGGTGTGGATGGTGCCATGCCATGCACGGCACCATCCGCACCATACACACGACCTACACAGCAGCTCTCAAGACCACCACCCATCCAAAAACTCAGTGCAGAAAACCGTATGCTACAACTCAACATCTAATGCTCCTGATGATGGGCGTATGTACCCAAAACATGTCGAGCTAAGAATACATCAATAAAACTACCTAGTTGCATGACGGCATTCACTTTATTTCAGTTTTTGGAGTATAGGTTGATGGGCATTCAGCATGTACCCCGTTAGCAACTTACCCCAAACTGACAGCTTGCAAGGCATCTTGGCAACTGCTACACATGTATTATGATTATAGTGCAGTTACATGGGATAAAAAAGGAATATTTATTTTCTAAAAAGGTAGTTTCTATGCAAGATGTGACCAATCCAGCTAGCCTTTGTTCTTTTATTGTTTGTATGATATCCCTTGCCTCCTTGACTTGACTCATTGTAACACTTCTTCATTCCTCACATGATCAGCCCAAATGATCTTCTCCATCCTTCTCCAGCACCACATTTCAAAACTTTCCAAGTAATATGATCTATTTTCTGAAGTGTCCAAGTTTTAACACCATCCAAAGCTATATTCCCAAAGTAGCAAATTTACTAGTTTATTTCTCAAATTTAAGTAAATTTGCTGGTGCAAAGAATGTTTTTCTTGGTGACATCGTCCTGTTGTGCTTTTCTCAATAAGGTGCTAATTACCCAATCAGATAATTAGCACCTTATTGAGTGTTCTTGGTGAATGGTGCTGTTGCCATGGCAACTCTGGATTTAATTTCACATGTACATCTTGTATCATTTGTTATCCTTCTACCCAAATAGTTTAAATATTCCACATTCTTTGGCTGTTTTTGATCAATCATAATCTGTAGTGGGGATAGTTGCCTTGAGATTCTCATCACCTTAGTTTTTTTCCACATTCATTTCCACTCCACAGCGACCTCCAATTGCAGTCAGTCTTTCAATCATGCCCTGTAGCACCGCTTCTGCCTTAGCCAGTAGCAGAAGGTTATCTGCATATTTCACAGTGTGAATTACTTGTCCTTGTACTTTGAAGTCTCAAAAGACTTCAAGGGCTTCCTTGGTAAGGATTTGCTAATTTGACACTCACAGGACCGTGCATCATGATATATTCTGATAATAAAAGCCAACAAGATGCACTAATTCTCGAGTTTATTTTGGTAAAGAACGCTACATGTTTCAGACAGACTTACTGTCCATCATCTGGAGTCTTAATGCTGTATTCACAGCAATAGGTATTTGTCATGCTAGTTAAGATGACTGTCTGCTAGCGAGGTCAGGATGGAACTGTTCCATCCTGACCTCGCTAGCAGACAGTCAACTTAACTAGCATGACAAATATCTATTGCTGTGTACACAGTGTTGAGACTCCTGGTGATAGACAATACATCTGTAAGAAACATGTGGAGTACTTTATCAAAATACACTTGAGAAATAGTGCATCTTGTTGGCTTTTATTATAAGAATAAGGATTTGCTGTAAAAGTTCAAAAGGATTTGCTGTAAAAGTTCAAAAAGATTTGCTGTAAAAGTTCAACAGAATCAGCGACAAACAACATCCTTCTCTAACTCCTCTTCTAATCTTCACACTTCTTCCGTTCCCCTGGTCCAGTTTTAGTTTAATACTCTGATCCATGTACAATTTGCCGATCAAATTTCTTTCTTGTTAATTGGTACCATTTCCCTTTAGGATCTGCATTAATTTGGTACAGTTTACAAGGTCAAATGCCTTCTGCCAGTTTATGAATTCCACATACAAGTCCTTGTCTATGTCCAATGTTCCTTCTATATTATTCTCAACATCCCAATTGCATTCCCAGTTCCTTTTCCTCTACTAAATCCAAACTGATCTTCTCCAAGTATATCCTCAATTTTCCTTCCAATCCTTCCTCTAAGTATCCTCACTACTATCTTTGCTGCACGTGCGATGAGGCTGATGGTGTGATGGTTGCTGCATTTTGTAGCTTTTGGATTCTTCTTTAAGGCAGTCATTGTAATTTCAGTGAAACCCTTGGGCCACTCTCCACAGTCACATATGTTGTAGATCAGTTGTGTCATTTGTCTGAGACCATCTTCTCCCAACAGTGTGAGTACATCTCCTTAGAGTTTTTATCTCTCATCTCCTTCACAGTTTTTTGCACTTCAGTTTGCAAAATACAAGGGCTGTTCTTGTCTGCATCTACTTCCTTTTCAGGTATGACTTCTAGGCTTTCTCATTGATTAGGTTGATTGTAGAGCTCTGTCATATAATTCTCCCAAATTTTCAGTACTTGTCTCTTATACACTATTATATTCCCTTTAGAACCTTCAATACCAATGTTCTGAATCCCATGTTTTTGTTCCCAACTGTAAGCATTAATGTCTTTGTAACACAGACCAACATTTATAACTGCATTTACATGAAGTGTGTGCCTGTTGTACAAGTTGGCTCAGGTGGTAATGTATCTGGGAGGCAGCCAGTTACAGCCTCTGTCCTTACACTGGCTATCCTGACATTTTGAACGAAGTCATCCCGTTGTGTGCTGATTATACAGGGTGTCTCAGGAGGAATGTGCCAGACTTCGGGAGAGTGTTCCTTATGTTAAAGTATACCGATATAACCCAAAACACCTATATCCAAAGTTGAACGGTTACGGAGATAATGGCCAGA